>Ga0207153_1006_pt1 | contig 51452 bp, 41 predicted proteins | sample Alteio_BWMinHeat_27_FD_153580 | JGI IMG/M metagenome (GOLD analysis project Ga0207153, IMG submission 153580) | Enriched cells from forest soil in Barre Woods Harvard Forest LTER site, Petersham, Massachusetts, United States -... | ecosystem: Environmental > Terrestrial > Soil > Temperate forest >...
AGATTCCGCAGCACGATTTGCTGAACTGGCCCAAGTCCTTCGCGATCGGCGGATGGCTGGGCGGCGCGCTGCAGTGGCACCTGACCTTCATGTGGATTTACATGGGGACGGGGCTGATTTATCTCGGCTATCAGGTTTTCAGCGGCAACTACCGCCAGGTGCTATTCATGCCCAAGGATATTCCTGGCGTTTGGCCAATGGTGCGGCACTACTTTTTCTTTGGCCCGAAGCCGCCGCTGCGTGAGGCCTACAACCCGTTGCAGAAGCACGCCTACACCAGCGCGATCGGGCTGGGTGTGCTTTCAGTCCTGACGGGAATCGCGGTATGGAAGCCGGTGCAGTTCTCGTGGCTGGCGTGGCTCATGGGCGGTTTTCACTGGGCGCGATTGTGGCACTTCCTGACGATGTGGGCGATTTTGGCGTTTGTCCTTGGCCATTTGGTAATGGTGCTGCTGCACGGCTGGAACAATTTCGTGTCGATGCTGACGGGCTGGAAGAAGGATCCTGAGTACTGACGAGCGGGCAGATTTAGGATGGCCGAGCGAGAAGTCGCTTTGAACAATCCGGCTTTCAACAACCCGGCGCAGGCAGCGACCGTGCGCGAGCAGGATCTGATCGCGCGCGTGCAGCGCGGCCAGAACGAGTTGTTCTACGAGTTGGTTCGGCCGTATGAGCGGCGCGTCTATGCCGCGGCGCTGGCGATTCTGCGCAACGAGACCGACGCGGAGGATGTGGCGCAGGAGGCCGTGCTGAAGGCGTTTGCCAACATCCGTCAGTTTCGCGCCGAGGCGCGCTTCAGCACCTGGCTGATTCAGATCACGGTGAACGAAGCGTTGATGCGGCGCAGAAGGGAGCGAACCGTAGTCATGGAAGGCATTGACGACCGCCGCGATGAAGAATCCGACTACGCGCCCCGCGAGTTCGCCGACTGGCGTGAGATTCCCTCCGAATCATTGGAACGAAAAGAGGTCCGGCAGAGGCTGGCGGAGGCGCTGGCTTCGCTCGATCGCAAGTACCGGGAAGTGTTTGTGCTGCGCGACATGGAACAGTTGAACATTCAGGAGACGGCCGAAGCCCTGGGGATTTCGGTGGCTTCGGTGAAGACGCGATTGCTGCGGGCGCGGCTGATGCTGCGCGATCTGCTCGCAGCCGGATGGGAGCAGGGCTGGTTCAGCCGGCTGCCGTTCGAGAAGGGAAACAAGCCATGGTAAACAACCAGGCGCTGAGCTGTGAGCAGGTTTGGCGCGAGATTTCCAACTACGTCGACGGGGAAGTGGACACTGGTTTGCACTCGGCGATGCACGAGCATTTCCGTGCGTGCTCCAAGTGCGCAGCGGTGCTGGCAGGAACGCGCAATGTGATTCATCTGTACGGCGACGAGCGCATGATGGAAGCGCCCGCGGGCTTCAGCCGCCGCCTGGAAAAGCGGCTGGCTCAGAATGTGCGGAGCAGCGGCAAGAACTGGTCGACGTGGTCCACCTGGCTGATTCCGGTCGCAGCGCTGGCACTCTTCGCGGGCGGATTGCATTTGGCCAATTCGCTGACGGTCGGGAGTCCGCTGAAATCAGAGCATGCGCAGCAGGCTGAGGGCATTCCGCCGGACATGCCGGTCGTGGTTTCCGTTGACGCGAAGATTTTCCACGTCGCCGGGTGCGATTTCATTCACAACAAGGACAAGGCGAGAACCATCACTGCGAGAGAAGCCATGCGCGAGGGCTATGTGCCGTGTTTGCGTTGCATGAGGAAGTATCTTCAGACGTTGGCGTCTGGTCACGCTGCGCTGGGGGTTGAGGCCGATGCGAGTCAGAATGCGGATCTGGAGGACGACCGGGAGAATTCTGAAGGAAATGTGCGATAAGGAGTTTTTGCGGAAACCTTGTTCCGGCTTAAGAGTGTTCCAGCTTAAGAACTGAGTGAATGAGAACAATCCGGCGCGGGCGGAGCACCCGCGCCTCAAAACCTGCAAGACGACTCAGTTGTTCTTCATCTGATCCTTGCTCATGTCGTCCTTCTTCATATCGTCCTTCTTCATGTCGTCTTTTTTCATTTGATCTTTCTTCGCGGCCTTGACGGCCTTCTTGCTCTTCTTGTCTTTCTTCATCTGATCATTCTTCATCTGATCATTCTTCATCTGGTCGTTCTGCATGGAGTTGTCTTGCTTCATGCTGTCCTGTTTCATCTGGTCTTGCGCAAAGGCCGACATCGATGCGGCCAAAATGCAGGCGAGGGCAAAAGTGCTGAAAATCTTCTTCATTGTGTCTCCCGATGAGATTGAATCTTGCGGCAGGTTCTTACCTGCACGCGGAGATGAGATGTGCGGGGGTGCAGGAAGTTACAGAGCTCCTGAATGTGCTGGTTGCCTGGTTTTCAGAGGACCAAAGTTCAAGTCAGCAGGCTAGCTGATCGCGGGAGATCTTGAGACCATTCAGATTGCCCAAGGCGGTCACTGCCACAGAGTCGGTCTGGAAGAACTCATTGGCGAGCCTGCTCAGATCTTCGGCGGTGACGGCTTCGATCTTTGCAATCAGCTCATCGAGATCGTAGAAGTGCTCGAAGTACATCTCCTGCCGCGCCAGGTTCGACATGCGCGCGGTGCTGGACTCGAGCGACAGCATCAAGCTGCCTTTGAGCTGATCTTTGGCGCGGCGCAGTTCTTCGCCTGGCACCGGATCAGTTTTCAGCTTGTGGAATTCGCTCACCACGGATTGCACTACTTTGGCGGCAGAAGCCAGCGAGGTTCCGGCGTACACGGCGAGGCATCCGGTATCGCGATAAGGATTGAGATCGCTGTAGATCGAATAAGCCAGTCCCTGGCGTTCGCGAATGTTCTGGAAGAGCCGCGAGCTCATGCCTCCGCCGAGAAGCGTGTTGAGAATGTAGCCGGCGTGCCGTTGGTCATGCGCGATGGGATGAGCCGGCACCCCCAAGCACAACTGCACCTGCTCCAGCGCTTTCTTGTTGCGCAAAATGATGCGGGAGAAAGTCTTCGGTGCCGATGAATGGAAGCCGTTTTTAATCGGCTTCATATGTTCGAAGTGGCGCGTAACCAGCTCGACGAACCGGTCGTGGTCGAGATTGCCGGCCGCTGAGACGATCATGTTGGCGGGTGCGAAGCGGTGCGTGTACGCCTCGTACACGGGCGCGCGTTCGAAGCGCTTGACCGTTTCCTTCGTGCCCAGGATCGGCTTGCCCAGCGGATGATCCTTGAAGAAATTCTGGGTGAAGATTTCATGGACGAGATAGTCGGGATTGTCTTCGTCCATCTTGATTTCTTCCATGATCACGCCGCGCTCGCGGACGATGTCATTGGTATCGAAAACCGGGTTTAGAACCAGATCGCTCAGAATATCGAGTGCGGTGGGAACGTGCTCGTCGAGCACTTTGACGTTGAAGCAGATGCACTCCTTGGCGGTGAAGGCGTCCATGTTGCCGCCGATGGAGTCGACCTGGCGCGCAATTTCCTCTGCCGTACGGTGCTTGGTTCCCTTGAAGACCATGTGTTCGATGAAGTGGGAGATGCCGTTCCACTCGGCGTCTTCGTCGCGCGATCCGGTTTGCAGCCAGATGCCGATCGAAGCCGAGCGGATGTGCTGCATCTGCTCGGTAATGATGGTCAGCCCGTTGGGCAGTGTCTGACGGCGAATATTGCGGACTTCCGAAGCCATGAATGTACCTGCTACTAAGACTACCGCGTAAACCCCAATTGAGAATTGCGACGGAAGGACTGTTACTATTCTGACATAGGGGTCGAACCTGTGCGAGAATAGTTTAGTTATTTAGAATCAGTAAGTTAGTGTGGTCAGCTTTGACGCTCATGACAGCCCCTTCACAAGCCGCTTTGCTCGGACTGGATCGAGCCGAAATGAGTTCACTGGTCGAGGGCCTGGGCGAGCCTGGCTACCGTTCGCAACAGCTTTTGGATGCAGTCTATCGCCAGTGGGTGCAATCGATCGACCAGATCACGACCCTGCCGCAACCGTTACGTGCGCGGCTTGCCGATGGGGGACTCTCGATCGGCCTGCCGCAGATCGATCGAAAATTTACATCGCAGGACGGTACCGTGCGCTACCTGATGGGACTGGCGGACGGCCAAAGCGTCGAAACCGTTTGGATGCCGGAGGGCGATGGCGGTGAAACCGGGGATGGAACGGAAGCCGGCGACTCAGCCGGCAACGGCGCAAACCGGGCATGGGATCGCGCCACCATCTGCATCTCCAGCCAGGTGGGTTGCGCCGTCGATTGTCAGTTTTGTCTGACCGCACTGCTGGGAGTAAAGCGCAATCTGACGGCAGGCGAGATCGCAGGCCAAGTCGGAGCGGTATTGAAAGATCAGAAGGTCTCACCTCCGCGGGAGCGCATCAATCTGGTTTTCATGGGGATGGGCGAGCCGTTCCTCAACTACGACAATTTCATCAAGTCAGTGCGGTTGCTGGTGGAAGAATCGGGCTTTGCCGAATCGCGCATGACGGTTTCTACGGCAGGCATCGTGCCGCGGATTCACGATTTCGGCCGGGAAGAGATTCGGCCGAAACTCGCGATTTCGCTGAACGCGTCGAATGATGCGTCGCGGACGGAATTGATGCCGCTGAATCGTAAGTGGAGCTTGCAGAGCCTCATCGCTGCCGCGCGCGACTTTCCCTTACGCAGTCGCGAGCGGATCACGTTTGAGTATGTGCTGCTCGGCGGGGTCAATGATGCGCCCAAAAACGCGCAAGAAGTGGTGGAACTGCTGCGCGGACTGCGCGCCAAAGTCAACCTGATTGCCTTGAATCCGGGGCCGGGGATCCGTTTCATTGTCCCAACAGAAGAGCGCGTGGCCGCTTTCCAACAGGTCTTGATCGAGTCAGGGATTCCGGCGTTCGTGCGGCGTCCGCGGGGGCGAGACATCTACGCAGCTTGCGGCCAGCTTAAGCGAACGGTTGAGATTGCCACAGCCCCGGCGCCGTAGCTGGCCTCGACTGCACCACGGTGGTTTCGACTGAGGGAAGGTCGACGCGGAGCACCAGGGAGCCGTCGGCACATGGCTCATAAGAGATTCGTCCGCCGTGTTCCTGCAGAATGCCCTGACATGCGCTGAGCGCGAGACCGTCGGCAGATTCTGCAGCGAAGATTGGCTCGCCAGCGGCGAGGTCAGCGGGCGGATGGGCCGCGATCAGCAGCATGCAGGAGCCATTCCAGTTCTCTGTACTTACCGTCAGCGCTTTGCAGCCGCGCTCACTCATGACGTGCAGCGAATTTCCCAGCAACTGTAAACAGACTTGCAAAAGTTGATTCGAATCACCCAGCACCTTTGGCAGTTCTGCATCAAATTGTGTCCGTACGGAAAAGTCGAGAGCTTCCCACTGCGGCTGGGTCAGTTTCATCGCGGTGCGGGCCAGAGTGTTGAGATCGATCGGCACTCTGGGCGCCGGGGTTTGCTGCGCGAAACTGATGAGACCCGCGACCAGCGATTTGGCGCGGCGGACGCACTGCCCGATCCGCGTTGCCATGCGCTCCTGTGCGGGGGTGAGTTTTGTGCTCAGCAGCAGATCGGAATATCCCAGCATGGCCGTGATTGGATTGTTGAGCTCGTGGGCGGCCCCTCCTACCAGTTGGCCGATCGAAGCCAGCTTCTCCGATTGCACGATCTGCATCTGCAGCCGCTTGAGATGGCTAAAAGACTCTCGCGAATGATTCAGCAGATGCATGAGTTCGCGGTCGAGCAGGCGCTGGCGCACCAGGACCATTACACCCATGAAGAACGCCGCAGCCAGGGTTAACTCCAAACGGAACGAGCGAATCGGCGCCGGGACTGCCGAGTCAAACATTGCCCATGCGGCAAAAAGGGGCAGGGAAAACACGGCAATCATGCCACAGCGCGCCACCCACACACCGTAGACGGTTGAAACTTCACGCTGCTGAGAAATTGGCGTGTCAGCCTTGCTGCGCAACCCAATCCAGGTGAGCCATGCCATGGCCGCGGCCAGCGGGATGTCGTAGAGGCTGCCGCTGTAGTAGACATTGCGTGTGATCGCCCAGTTCGCGAACGTGGAACTGGCAGCGTAGGTGAAGCTCATGCCGAACAGGTTTGCATAGAGCTTTTTCCACGGACCCCGGCTGCCGGCCCAACAAATGGCCAAACCCACCAGAAACGCGCACTTCTCACCATCGTAGACATTGTTCAGATTGTGGTTGTAAGCCTCCACATTGGGCAGTACGTATTGCCATGGGATGACCGTCAATACATACAGATAGAACCACCACACTGCCAAGAGCGCAAAATCGAGCCGGCCCAGGCGCGCGGCGTATTCATCTTGCGGAATATGCGGGCGCAGGGCGAGAGCGGCCATGAAGGGAACGATGTGCAGAAAGATGATGATGTCGCCTGCATAGAGATCGGGCACGTCCTGCCGCAACACGACCTCATAGTTTGTCCACAGCAACTGATAAGAGAGCCAGAATGCGGCTCCGGCAGCGATGAGCGCCCAGAACCAACGCACGCGCCCGCTGGAGCGCAAAATCAGGGGAATGAAGACAGCAGTGCCGGAGGCCAGCAGGAAGCATTGCATCAGATCGCTGAGGGCCGTCAGGCGAAAAGACTGGTGGAGCGTGAGCGCCGCCAGGAGTTGTACAGCCAGGGCGACCAGAACCGCGGTGAACCAGATTTTCGACCGGGTGCTCAAGACACAGCCTCGGCATCATTCTAAAAGGGATCGTTGGGCGCGCCGTGGTTACCGTAGTAACCTGAGATCCGATCGAACGTCCTGTCAGGGAACTGGCACAAGGAGTGAGCGCGCCGCTCTCCGTCTTGCTGTAAGCTGTTGTTCTTCAGTACTATGCAACAGCCGCCGCCTCGCGTGGAGTAGGACTCGATTGCATCCTCAAGCCGAGCGCTACCGACAATCGTGGAGATTGCGAATTCCGCCCGATCCCAGCGAAACCCGCCGGATTGAGCGCTGGCTGGCGACTGCCCGCGTCTTTCTGGCGGGAGCCACGCTCCTGGCGATTCGTATGGACCCGACCGAGTTGTTGGGTCACTCCTGGGCCGCGTATGGACTTTTTGTATTCTATTTGGCAAACGGCATTCTGATCTTGATGCTGCTGCGGCGGCGGCAACAGTCGACCCCGGCGTTTCGCCTTCTGGTGCATGCGACCGATATCGTTTGGCCGGCGCTGATTTCGATCTTCTCCGAGGGTCCGAGAACTCCATTCTTCCTGTTCTTCTTCTTTGTCCTCGCGGCCGCCGCCTATCGCTGGGGCCTGTGGGAGACGCTCGGAACCGCTGCTGCCGAAGTCGCGCTGCTGTGGGCGGAAAGCTTTTTCCTTTTGCGCGCGCCGCTGGGGCCGGGGCGCACGGTGCCGTGGAAGATTTTGAGCGGCCTGCACGTTAGCGTAGGTACGTTCGAGCCGAAGCGCCTGTTCATGCTCTCGGTCTATCTGATCGTGATGGGCCTGCTGCTGGGCTATCTGGCCGAGCAGCAGAAGCATCTGCGCGCCGAAAAAGCGGTCGTAACCGGAATCCTGTCCCAGATCCGGGTCGAGGCTGGACTGACTGGAACCATGCAACAGATCTTCCGCGAGACGCTGACGATGTACGGCGCGTCCCACTTGATCGTGGCCTCACAGGAAACACACAGCCACCGCATTTTTCTCGGCGAGCTCAGGAATGACAATGCCGCGGCATCTTCCGAGTTTCGCTGGCTGGAATCGAAGCCGCGCGACGCCAAAACTTACCTCGACGATTTCCCAGGAGATGTCTGCTTCGCCTCTGTTGACCGCGATCGCTGGACGATTCTTGCCCTCGATCACAACGGCCTTGCAGCGCCCGCTGCGAATGCCGCTCCCATTTCGCAGCTGCACGACGTCCAGAGTTTCACATCGGTGATTACGGTATCGTTTCTTTTCGGCAGCGACTGGAGGGGCCGCGTATTTCTATTCAATCCCAACTGGCGCGGAGAAAAACAGGAAGAACTGCGATTCCTCCTCGACCTGGTGCGGCAGGTCGGGCCTGCGGTCTACAACGTTTATCTCCTGCACCGCTTGCGGCGTCGCGCCGGAGCTGCCGAGCGGGCCCGCTTTGCCCGCGAACTGCACGATGGCGCGGTGCAGTCCCTGATTGCGATGGAAATGCAGGTGGACGTGGTGCGCCGGCAGGCCGAAGCCGGCAGATCGATCACCGGTGAACTCAAACGAATTCAGGATCTTCTGCGGGAAGAAGTGCTCAAGCTGCGGGAACTGATGCAGCAGATGAAATCGATCGACGTCGATGCCTCGCGTTTGCTCGGCGTGCTGAACGATACGGTCGAACGCTTTCAACGCGAGACCGGGATCAGCGCACGCTTCGTCACCGACCTGGAGAGTCCGGATATACCCCAGCGGGTCTGCCGCGAGTTATTGCGCATTGTGCAGGAGGGGCTGGTGAACGTGCGAAAGCACAGTGGCGCGCGCCACGCGCTGGTCCGCCTCGGTTTCAGCCGCGACCACTGGAGCCTCACTGTTGAAGACGATGGAAAGGGTTTCCCATTCACGGGGCGCCTTAGCCAATCCGAAATGGAAGAGATCGGGAAGGGGCCAATGATTATCAAGGAACGTGCTCGTTTGATTGCAGGGGAACTCACTGTAGAATCGAATCCCGGCCAAGGATCACGCCTGGAAGTCACAGTGCCTCGCAACGGGGAAGTGCCACATGAATTTTAGAAAACAAACGGTGCGCATTGTCATCGCCGACGACCACCCCATCTTTCGCGACGGTCTGCGGCGCTTGCTGGAGGCGGAGCCAGACCTGAAGGTGCTTGGTGAAGCGTCCGACGGGGCTGAGGCTGTCAAACTTGCTCGTACGTTAAAGCCCGAGATCCTGCTGCTCGACCTCGCCATGCCGAAACATCCCGGACTCGAAGCTCTGCGTGATCTCAGCATGGCGCCGGGGGCGAATCCGGTGCGTGTAATTTTGTTGACGGCAGCCGCTGAGAAGAGCCAGATCGTCGAAGCGCTGCAGCTGGGCGCCCGCGGCGTTGTCCTTAAGGATTCCGCGACCCAGCTCCTGCTCAAAGCCATTCACACAGTAATGTCGGGCGAGTACTGGGTAGGGCGGGAAAGCGTCTCGAACCTGGTTCAGTATTTGCGCACCCTGATGCAGTCCTCCAGTGATGAGGCCCGGCAGAGAAAGTTCGGCCTCACGCCGCGCGAACTGGAGATCGTTTCGGCGGTGGTGGCGGGGTACTCTAACAAGGAAATAGCCGAATACTTCAAAATCAGCGAAGATACCGTGAAGCACCACCTGAGCAACATTTTTGACAAATTAGGGGTCTCGACCAGGCTGGAACTGGCGTTGTTCGCCGTAAATCAGGCTTTGCCGCTGAAAAGCATTGCCTGATCAGGAGATAGCCGGGCGTTTGCGAAGGGCCTAAGTAACTATTCTTGTGGCACTTTGGTGCTATTGGCGGCCCATCATCCCTGGGGCTAAACTTTTGGAAACACTAACCTCAGGAATAGCTGCCAAGGCTCGCGTGCGAGCGGCGGTCCCCGACTGAGCAAGTGAGTTCGAAGCTGTATGGTTCAAGAAAGAGGGAGCCCCGTGGCAAGATTTCTACAGCAGCTCTGGAACGATGAGCGTGGCCAGGATATTGCCGAATACGCCGTGATGTTGGCGGTGATTCTGGTGATTGTCGTGGGCACGATTCGACTCATCGGATCGAATGCCAACAACGTTTTCTCGGAAGTCGGCAGCGCGATCCAGTAGCGCGAGGACCGGGCGTTCAGCAACTATCTGCCAAGTGCGTATCCTGTGCGCACGGGGGAGTTACTCACTCTCCCCGTTCCCACCCTGGTCAAAAGCACACACAGACGCTCCTACAATCTGAAAATCGTTCTGCCCGCAATACGGCAGCTTCCTACTTCTGCTCCGGGGCAGGCGTCGTCGTTGGCGACGGCGTCGTGAGCGCTACCTTGTCTGACGAGGCTGTCGACAGACGCGTCAAATAAGGGAAGACCGGGGTGATCTCGAATGGCATCTTCTCGCGGGCGGAGTTCAAAGCCACAGCCTTGGCCTTCGAAAGCTCCACTTGATCCGTCCAGGGATCGACCTTGAGGCGGCCGCCGAGCGGCAGAGCGGCGATCTGATCCAGTTTCTTGGCATCCAGAGCAGGGGCTGAACCCACCAGCGTCGCCATGCGAACTTCCTTGCCGGCGGCCAGACCGTTGCCGAGATGCGGACGAATCAGGTACGGAAGCTCAGGAGCCTTTGCCTGCAGTTCTTTCAGGAACAATCCCGCTTCGCCGAGCTTGTCTTTGTAAGGCGAATTCTTCAGCAGATCAATCGCTTTGCTGTCGGCAGCGGCTTCTTCAGCCGGAGTGCGGCGGAAGTCGAGGCGCTGGAACGAATCCTCGTCGGGGAAGAACATCTTATCGTTGAAGGCCAGCTTGGTGTCGAGGCGGTGGCCGAGAACAACGTGGCCGAGTTCGTGTGCCAGCACCATACCCAGGGAAGCTTCGTCGGGCAGGACATCGAGCAGGCCACGGCTGACCACGATGGTATGACCGATGGTGAAAGATTCAAGCGGAGAAGTCAGAAGCACACGGCAGCGAATGTCGCCCTGAAGATCGATGTTGTTGGTGACCAGGAGATTGTTCACCACAGTCGCCAGAATCTTGTCGACGTCTCCCGGAGGCGCGAGCAAGCCGACCTTGGTGAGTCGCTCGACCACGTTGTCTTCCGCCTGCTTCTCCCACATGCGTTCCGCCTGTACTGGTGAGGCGTCAGCGGCGGTGTCGGACTGGTCTTTGATCGATTGCGGGGAGTCGACCAGAATCTGCGTGAACTCTTCGTTCTTGTTCAAGGCCTTCAGGTCATATCCCCAGAGCCGGGTTTGCGCTTTGAAGTGCAGGCTCTTGGTAAGTCCGGTTTTCAGATTCGACTCTTCGGTGTAAATGTAGGCGGGCAACCAGGTTCCGGGACGCAGGTTCAAGCGCCAGCTGTCGAAGTGGAAAAAGAAATTGATCTTGGGTTGCGGGAAATAGGATCCGTTGAAGCGGACAATGTTGAAGTCCTGGTCTTCCACCCAGATTCTGCCCATGAAATGCGGAACTTTCTGGTTGGGCTTGGGCTGAACGTCAATGACCATGCAGCGCACTTCGCCCAAAAATTCGCGGCGGACAAAGGTGAAGTTGTAGTACTTCCTCTGGAAATCTGAGTCGAGCACGACCATTGAGGCGAAGCCGAGCGGCAGATAGTGCAGAGAGTAAACGCCGGTCAGTTTCGAGACCATGCGGTGGCCGAATCCGGGTTGCCCGGTAAAGGAAACATCCTCGGGGCCATCGGACATTTCGAGGCGTCCGAGATAGTAACGGTCGTTGACCGGATACGGATTGCCGTCTTTGTCGTTTCTCAGATCCTGCAAGTAGGTTTCGACGAGCGGATGCATGTGGCGCATTTGCGCCATGAACAGGTGCTCGCGCTGCACTACACGGTCCAGAACCTCATTGAGCGAGGACGGCGTCGGAGCCATGGGGGCAGTCTGTGCAGGGGCATCCGGCGGCGCAGCGGGCGCGCTCATAGCCGGCTGCGAACCAGCCGATGCAGAGTCTTGCGATAGAGCCGGCACGAAGCAGGCTGCAATCAGGAGGAGCAGCAACGAACCCAAACCAACGATGCGCATAAAGATCCTTCTTCGGGGGAGAACTAAGCAATTTGAAAAACGATATGCAAAATGGCGGTCGAGTCCGAGGGCTCGCCGTCCTTCAGCGCGGGCTTGAAGCGAATCTGCTGCGCGGCGCGAACCGCCGCTTCATCCAGACCATGCCCCAACCCACGAACCACCCGCAGCACTTGAAGCCTGCCACTGGCACCGAAAACAACCTCTAGGAGTACCTCGCCTTCAATCTTGCTGGTCCGCGCCTCTTCGGTATAGACGGGCGTGGGCTTGGAAAGGATTTCGGCTGGAGTCATCCGCGCCGCGACCGCTGCCTGGCGCGACTGAACCGTCGGCGGGGCGGGTACATCTGCGTCGCCGAAACCGGTTTTCTGCACAGCGCCGCGAGATCCGGAGGACTTCGGCTCGACGGCAACGCCGCCGCCGAATCCAGTGCTGGCCACAACTCCGCGCGCTCCCTTGGCTCCGCCGGTTCCGTTGCCGTAGCCCGGTCCAGTGGGCAGATCAAACCCACCGGCCTGCGCAATATTCACAGGCGACTTCCCTGTATTCAGCGAGGCAGGAACGCCATTGGGATCGCCAAATCCGCCGGTCTGCACCTGAGAGGCAGCCAGACGGGTTGTTTGCGGCGCCGAGCTACCGCCCGAAAACACGTTGGTCTTTACGCCCTCTTTGGGCATAACCGGCGCTTTTGTCGGTATGGCTGGTTCTGGCTTATTGTCCGCAATCTTCACTTCCGGCGCCTTGGTCTCCTCGACCGGCTTCGGTTTGGGCTTAGGCTGTGGAGCCGGCAAGCGCAATGCAGAAGGCGGCGGATCGACCTGAGCAACCACGACTGGCGGTGGATCCGGCAGGCGCCGCTGGGGCGTGTGGTTCACCGGCACGGGCGTCGGAACCAACTCGATCGCGTGATAGTCCTTCCTCGGCGGATCGAGAATCTCGGGATGAAGGATGGGAATTAGTACGAAAGTGGCGATCACGATCGCTTGCGTACCGTAGCTCAGAAAAAGATCGGTCCACGGCACTTGCCACTTTGGAAGCGAGGAAAACAATTCCGTTTTTGGCGCGACAGACACCGCAGATGCTCCCATAGTCAACTCTGGCCCTTCCCAGCTAGAAACACCCCACACTGAAACACCGATTAAGATGCAAAAGTTCTAGTTTCTGCTTGCTGAACCCCGGGGAGGCAGGATCCGACACAAAAGTTTACTACCGCCAGCCTAGTTATGCACGGGAGAGGCCATTTCCCCGGCTTTCGAAAACAGCGCAAATCCTTGTCTCCCAATCCTTTAACGAGCGCTCGACGGTTGCAGGGAGGACGGCGAGGCGGGGTCATGCAAAAAACTACACCATGCGGAGAACCATTTCCCTTCAGCTTGGGGAACGGCGGGGAAGTCCATATTCCGCTTTAACAGTGCACAATCTTGCTACTTTCAATGCCACGAGTGGCGTTCCGGGTATCCACGACGAGCTGGGCTTCATGCACAATTTTGCGATAGTCGTAGTCGGAGTGGTCGGTCACAATCACCACGCAGTCGTAGCTCCCCAAATCCCGCAACTCGGCGCATTTCATCTGCAGGTCGTATTTTCGGCCTTTGCCAATGAACGGGAAATAGGGGTCGTGGTAGCTGACCTGAACGCCGTCTTTTTGCAGTAGTTCGATAATCGTAAGTGCCGGCGACTCGCGCAGATCGTCGATGTCTTTCTTGTAAGCTACGCCCAGCACGAGAATGCGCGATCCATTCAACGCTTTCTTATGTCGATTGAGCGCGCTGCTGACCGAAGCCAGCACGTGGTAGGGCATGTTGGCATTGATCTGGCCCGCAAGTTCGATGAAGCGCGTGCGGAAATCGAACTCCTGCGCTTTCCACGAAAGATAGAACGGATCGATGGGAATACAGTGTCCGCCCAACCCCGGGCCGGGATAGAACGGATGGAAGCCGAATGGCTTGGTCGAGGCTGCCTCAATCACTTCCCAGATGTTGATTCCCATGCGCAGGCAAAGCAGCTTGAGTTCGTTCACCAATGCGATGTTCACGCAGCGGTAAATGTTCTCGAGCAGCTTGGTCATCTCCGCCACTGCGGGAGTAGAGACGGGAACCGTGCGATGGAATATCGCGCCGTACAACGCGCATGCCAGCTGCGAGGCCCGCGGATTCAATCCGCCGACAACCTTCGGGATATCGCGGCGCGCCACGCTGGTGTTGCCCGGGTCTTCGCGTTCGGGCGAGAAAGCGACGAAAAAATCTTGCTCCGTGGAAGCGTCGCCGCGCGCAGACTTCAGGCCAGAGCGATTTTCTTTTTCCAGGATCGGAATGACGACTTCTTCTGTGGTGCCGGGATAGGTCGTGCTCTCAAGAATCACCAACTGGCCCGCGCGCAGATGCGGAGCGATCGAGTGCGTGGTATTGGTAATAAAGCTGAGGTCGGGTTCGTGATATTCGTTGAGAGGCGTGGGAACGCAGATGATGACGGCGTCCATCGCCTCCAGTTGCGAATAGTCGGATGTCGCGGAGAAGCCGTGCGTTTGGGCGGCCTGGATTTCTTCGGCGGCGATGCGATAAATGTAGGAGCCGCCCTGCGAGAGCTTTTCGACCTTGCGGGCATCGATGTCGAAGCCGGTGACGCAGAATTTCTGTTCGCTGTATAACAGCGCCAAGGGGAGACCGACATAACCGAGCCCTATGATGCCGACGCGGGCCTGGCGCTGCTCGATTTTGTTCTTTAGCCGGTCAAAAGCCGTGTCTGTGGCGGTTTGAAGATTCATGGTGCCGTCCGGCCAGAAGTTTGTCGATAGCTGCGAGGCGAATCAATCTTAGCATGTGATAGTCCGGCATCGTTGACGCCGGGAAGGAATCGGGATCAGCCATTGCGACGAAATCGTTCGGAAATAAGCGGCGCTTCTGAGTCACCTCTGTGAACGGCATTCTTCAATCCCGGCGTACCTGGAAATGGGTGCTTGCAGGCGCTGCCGCAATCGTCATCGCACTGTCTGCACGAGCCGGCAAATTCCTGGTGGTCGATGCCCCGCTGCCTTCCGACACGATACTCGTTCTGGCTGGAGAGACGAATTACCGCCCGGCACACGCGCTGGAATTGCTGAGCCAAGGCTACGGCCGCCGGATCGTGATCGACGTTCCGGCTGGCTCGACGATCTACGAGTTCACGCAGGTGGACTTGGCCGAGAAGTACATTCACGACCTCCCTCAAAGCGCAGTGATGGCAGTTTGTCCGATTGACGGACTTTCCACGCGGGATGAGTCACACGATGCTGAAAAGTGCCTCGCGCGCGAATCCGGCGATCGAATTTTAATCGTCACTTCCGATTTCCATACTCGCCGGGCTCTCAGCATCTTTCGCCATGAGATTCACGGAAAGTCGTTCGCGGTCGCCGCCGCTCATGATGAAGTGGAGTTCGGCACACGGTGGTGGAAGCATCGCGAATGGTCCAAGACGTGCTTCTACGAATGGATGCGGCTGGCCTGGTGGAATGTGATCGACCGCTGGCGCTGAGCGGGCCGTTACGAAACGCCCGTCTGAAGCGGAATTCAGGATAAAGAACATATAAGTTTTCCACCGCAAATCCTCCGCGCAAGCACAAAAAGCATTGACTGACAACAAGAAGGGAGGGTAGGATTGCGTGCAAGTCACCTAACTAGTTATTAACGGAGTGTGGGAATGGGTCGGTCAGCTTTCCGCAAGATGGTGAGTTGCGTGCTCATATTCCTGTTTCCCTTAGGTTTGTGGGCCGCGGACTCTAGCGCGGCCATGCTCTATACGAACGGTGCAGCCTGGGTCAATGGCGCGCACGTTCCGCGCCCGTCATCTTCGATTTTCTCCGGTGACCTTCTGCAGACACGTTCCGATTCCGTGGCCAACATCAACCAACCGGGATCAAGCATTACCGTGCTATCCGATTCTCTGGTGCAGTTCGAAGGCACGTCGGTCAATATCGAGCACGGTGGAGTCACGGTTTCCACTTCGCGCGGCACCGCCACTACCGCTGGCGACGTGAAGGTCTCGCCGGCATCCAATTCCTGGACCGAGTTCAATGTAGTCGACGTGGACGGAACTGTTCGCATTTCCGCGCGTAAAGGCGATCTCACGATCACCGATGGCAAAGAGGTCGCCACCCTGGCGCAAGGGCAGGAAACCACACGCGCCGAGTCCTCGGGCGACAATGACCAGGACAACAACAACACGAAAGGCAAGAAAAAGAAAAGACAATCCGGAGCTCCGGCTGCAGCCGGCGGTGGGATTATGAATTCACCCATCGCGATCGGAATCGGCGCCGGTGCCGTCGCGGGCATTACCACCTGGGTTCTGATCAAAAACGACAACCCGGCGAGCCCAACCAAGCCGTAGTTTTCAGCCAGCGAATCCGGCGGCAACTCTCCTCGCAAGCCAACTTAGTTTGTTATCCGCCCGGCAAGCAGGCGCAATCCGCAAAGCTCAGGCGCACTCCAGCCATACCGGCGTTCAAAGAGTCAGTCTCGCGTGGTTTGCACCACAGGCGTCCTAGACCACTTCTGATGCAGGCACGACGTCTTCCGCCTTGCTGGTAATGGGTTTGCGCTTGCGCGCATGCTGCAGCAAGCGAGGAGAAGCAGCGATCGTGCCAAACACATAGAAAAGGGCGGCGTTGGCGGGAATCTGCAAATTGAAATCAAGAAAGCTATGCACCAGGATTCCGGTGACGCCCAAAGTCGTAGCTAGCGCAACCGCGCCGCTCACGCTGGAGGTCCAGTTTTTGATCTTGGGAATCGCGTTGCGATAGACGACGATCAGGAACCAAAGCATGATGCCGAAGCCAACCAGTCCCATCTCAACCAGCAACTGCAGGTAGTCGTTGTGGGCTTCGTTCACAAAGAAGTTGGTGTAGAAAGACCGAAACCCCGGGTAGACCACGGGAAATGTCTCCAGCCCCCAGCCCAGAACAGGCTTCTGACGGAACATACGCAAACTGTCGCGGTCGATGGAAAGCCGCATACCACCAGAAAGTTCGGTGCGCGTCTCCGTGGAGATGCTGGAGATGCGATGGGTCAACTCCTTTCCACCCAGCCAAGTCAGCAAAACAACCAGAACAACGGCAAATGCAGCCGCGCCCATGGCGATCCGGGCGCCTTTCTTTTGTCGAACCAGCAGCACGAATAGCACTCCAAGCTCAACCATGATCGCCAGCATTCCGCCGCGCGAACCGCTAAGAAACACCGTTCCCGCCATCAACGCGGCAGCCACCCCAGCGGCGGCGCGCTCTTTTTCATGCGCCAGGTTCGTCAACGCCAGAACGAGTGCAATGGGCACGAGCAACTCCATCAGGCCGGCGTAATGATTGTGGTTCACGTAGGGGCCATAGATGTTGCCGCCCATGCGCGGCTCACGAAGCCAATACAATTTGCCGTTGGGAGCGACCCCCTGCAGCAATGCAAAAGCCGCCATGGCAGAGCCGTAGACGACAAAAATCGTTGCCAGTTTGCTCACCTGGCTGGCGCGCACTAGGGTCTGCGCCGCCAGAAAGCAGAGCAGGCCGTAGGCGACGTAGAGCGTGGCGCCGGAAACCGTGTCGTGAGGATAAGCAGTCTTCCGGAAAATGACCTGAGCGGCAATCAGAAGGCCGAATCCTGCCATGGGCAGAAAGGCCGAATTCCACTGCACCGATACTTCGCCAGCCAGCCACTGCTTGGCGACCCAGAGAATAGTGAGAAGAACGGCCCCCGTTTCGAGGAGAAAGATCGACCAGGGTTCAACTGCACCGAATGCCATCGGACCGAACATCAGCAAACCGAAGGTCGCGTAGAACAGTACCGAGTTGAGCCGCAGCGCCAGCAACTGGCGTTCGTTTTCCGTCATCGCTTTCGTGCTTTTCTTTGCGGCCATGAGATACGTAATGGGGGCCGAGAGGCCTAGGACGGTTTCCTAACGAGGCGCAGGTCGTCGATCCAGAGCTTACCACGGATCGGACTGCCCTCCGGGAGCCGCCGGACGTGAACTACGACCAGCTTGCAATCGGGGCCGGTGGTGAAATCACCATCCACGGATTTCCAAAACCCGGCTTGATTCAGCTCATCGCTGTCAAAGTAGATGGCCTGGGTGTACATGTCTTGCACGGTGAGATGCGCGCCACCCGCGCCCTCCATTTCTCCGTTCTTGTAGTACGCGGAGAAGTTGTAATTGGTGCTCGGCTGCACGGCGACAAACTGGAAGAATCCTGCATCTCTGATCCCGGGGCCGTCAAATGAGATGAGCAGGGAACGCCTTCCGGAATGATAGTCGCTGGGATCAAGTGTGAGCGTGACGCCGGATTGCTTCTCATATTGCCAATCGAAGCCGCCATTCAAAATGTCAAAGTTGAAATTGCCATTTATGATCAGGTTCCCAATCGTGGGCAGGTACGAGGTCAGACCGAGTCGGCTGGTTGCTTGCTGCCACGCCCGGACGGCTTGGTCCACCTCTTTGTGCTGAATGAGGAACCGAAGATACTCGTACACTACGTATTTTTCCAAAGGGTCCGAGGTCTGCATGAGCGCATCCCAGACTTTGAAGGTATCCGTGGCCTGCTGCTTGGTCTCAAGCAGGGTCAGAAGCGCCAGGTAAGATGCGGTGTTGTGCGGAACCACATCGCGCATGAGGGCGTCAACGTCGGGCTCAATGCGCCAGCAGAACCGAATGGACGAAGCAGCCATCGGAGGATCACTAGCCATGACTACGCTAAACTCGTGCAGCGCTTTGTCATTCTGCCCTTGAACCAGGTAGAGGTTGGCCGCTTCCCAGGCCACATCGGGAGTCATGGCGTCGGCGTGAATGGCTTGCTCCAGGGCTATTGTCTGGTTTGTCGTGTCTCCCATGACCTGGTACGCGCTGGCCAGGTCGAACCAGTAGCGGGCGGAATGAGGATTGAGGCGTACCGCGGCCTGATAGTACCCCACTGCTGTCGCCGGATCGCGGGCGACGAGGTCATAGTAGCGGCCAAGATGATTGCGGTACTCTGCATTTCCAGGATCAAGCCATGCGGCACGACGCAGGCTGCTCAGTTCAACCCGATTTCCCAACCACGAACCGACGAGCTCACGCGCCGCCTCACCCACATAGATCAAGGCAAGCACGAGGACGGCAGCCGCGAACATTCGCTTACGCGCGGGAGTTTGCAATGAAATCTTCATGTCGTACCAGATGTCGCACCGGGGAAACCTCTATGCGCTGCTGGATGATGGCGAAGCCTCTTCTCTTGTCTCTTCGCCTTCTTCTTCGTCCTCAGAGGTTTCGCCGTCGCGATAGTAGCGGGCGTATTTGCCCTGATACTCGTAGTAGTAGTAGTAATCCGGCGAGCTCAAATCGACCGCGTTGAGCAGCACGCCGATCACCTTGGCATTGACCTGGGCCAGAATGTTGCGCGCCCGCCGCAACGACTGCTTGGTGGTTTGTCCAGAGCGAATCACGAGCACCACGGCATCAGCGCGGGGAGAAAGTACCACCGCATCCGTCACCGACAGAGAAGGCGGCGTGTCGACCACGATGTGATCAAACTGCTCGCGCAGTTGATTGAGCACATCCCTCATGTTTGCTGATGCCAACAATTCGGCGGGATTCGGCGGCAGGGTTCCTGCCGGCAGAATGTGCAGGTTGGGAAGAATGGTGCTGCGTGTAATGGCCTGCTCCAGCTTGGTGCTGCCCGTCAGGACATTGCTCAGTCCGCTGCGCGGCCCCATGCCCAGCGTCTTGTGGATGCTGGGGCGGCGCAGATCAGCGTCGATCAGCAGCACCCGCACACCTTTTTGCGCGAGCACTACGGCACAGTTGATGCTGGTTGTGCTCTTACCCTCCTGGGGCAGGGCGCTTGTGACCATGATGACCTTCGGAGGCGCGCCCAGGTTCGAAAGCAGCAGCGAGGTGCGCAGAGCGCGGTAGGACTCAGCCATTTGCGACTGGGGACGAACCTGCGTGATCAACTCGACCGCTTCTTTGGAAGACGCAATTACCAGGCGCTTCGGGTGCGTGCCCTCACTCGCAGACTTCGAGCCAAGGGGAATCATGCCCAGAGGCGCCAAGCCCGAGATCAGTTGCGCCTGCTCGGTGGTGCGAATGGTGTTATCGAGGCCTTCCAGAAGAAATGCAATCAATACACCCGTTGCCAGGCCCAGGACTGCGCCAAAACCGAGATTGCGCGGGATATTCGGCTCGATGGGATAAGTAGGGGAGCGGGCGCTGTCGACGACCTGGAAGTTATTAGCCCGCAATCCTGCCGAAACACCCGCTTCCTTGAGTTTCTGCAACAATCCCTCGTAGAGCGCACGGTAGGTGTCGGAATCGCGCTTCAGGATGTTGTATTCTATGGCGCTTTCGTTGAGCTTGTTGGCTTCTTGTTTCTGCCGCTCGAGAGCGTCGCGCAGCATGTTTTCGCGCTGCAAGGCGGTCATGTACTGTCCGCGCACCTTGCTGGCGATTTTTTTCATCTCGGATTGAATCTGTGAATCGACCTCTTTGAGCTGATTGTTCAGTTGCGCTAGTTTCGGATACGAGGGGCCAAACTGGGTGTTCATGTCGGCCGCCTGGATCTTCAGATCGGCTTGTTTGGCGCGCAGAGTCTCGAGCAGCTGAGATCCCGATGGTCCACCCGAACCAGAGGAGTCGACGCCGGCGGCGCTGGAGATCGCATCTGGATCTCCCGACTCAACCAGCCGGTAGAAGGCCTCCTTATCCATGCGTTCGCTCTCTGCGACAGTAAGTTCTTTGTTGAGTTCGTCTAGCTTTTCGGTGGTGATGTTCTGCTTTTCGTCGATGCCCAGGATTTCGTGTTCTTTCTGATAGCGCACCAGCTTTTCCTGGGAGGTCTCCACCTTCATCTGCATGTCGACGAGTTGCTTCTGGAGCCAGTCCGAGGCCTGCATCGTGGATTCGAAGCGGGCCTTGAAATTGTTCTCCACATACGTCTGCATCAAGGTATTCACGACGTTGGCGGCGGTTTGTGCGTCCGCGTTGCGGTAGTGAACCTCAATGATGCGAGTGTTAGGACTGAGTGTGACCTTGAGATTGGATTTGAACCCGCCAAGTACGGCGGAGGCCAGCGCCGGATCCGCCTGAAGCGGGTCGGGAGCGAGGTCGAGCGAAGACGGCGGCGCAGTCGTCCCACCCATGTCGGGCCGCCGATCCAGGTTCAGTTCACGAATGACCTGCAATGCCAGCAGATCGCTCTGCAGGATTTTTACCTCGGTATCCAACTCCGACGGATCGTAATAGTCCAGGTTGAAGGTGGCAGAGTTCTGAAAGTTCAAGGTCGCATCGGGCTTGCTGATGTGAATCGTCCCGCTGGCTTCGTAGACCTTCGTCATGCGCAAACTGGCGATGGTCACGATGGAGAAGATGGTTGCCAGACAGCCCAACACGATCCATTTGCGTTTGATGAGAACGCGGACGTACTCACCCAGCGCCGATTCCTGGGGATCGGGTTGGGAGTATAGAATTGGCCCCGCCGCCGGGCCTAGGTCCGCGCCCCGAGTCGGCTGTATTTCGCGAATGTTCTGGCTATTCGCGCGTACGAGGGGTCCAAAATCCATGCCTGCTCCTCAATAAGTTAGAAAAGGCTTCCAGGCCCGAACAGGCCTTCCTGCAATCTGCGCGTGCACAAAAAGGTCCCGATCCGAAGAGGCTGGTTCATCGCGCGGGGAACTGTATCGCACTGAGCAGATGGAGAGTTCGTTCGCCATTCTAGCATTGGATCAACGAAAGTAACGGCCAATTTTCAGCTGGACGTTGCTCCAATCGTGACGCTTTCTCGCATTCGATTTCTAATGAAAGTCCGCTATACTAGCGTGCAACGCAATGCCCAGTCAAAAGCCGCGAACCCAGGCGCGCCGATGATCAATCCCAAGACACACGAAACGTTGCGCAAGCGGCTGGACTTGACAACGGCATCACCGAGGCTGAAAGCATGAATTGGTCGGAACAGGTCGTCCTGGTTACGGGCGGGACGGGATCCTTCGGAAGAAAGTTCGTCGAGATCATGATGAAGGACTACCGGCCAAAGCGCCTGGTGATCTTCAGCCGCGACGAATTGAAGCAGCACGACATGCGGGCTTCAGGGCTGGATCATCCCAGCCTGCGCTATTTCATCGGCGACGTGCGCGACGCCGCCCGGCTGGAGCGCGCTCTGGCGGGCGTCACGATCGTGATTCACGCAGCGGCGCTGAAGCAGGTGCCAGCCTGCGAATACAACCCGTTTGAAGCGATTCAGACCAATATCATGGGTGGACGCAACGTGATCGATGCGGCCATCAATCAGGGCGTGCGCCGCGTGCTCGCGCTCAGCACTGACAAAGCGGTAAATCCCATCAACTTGTACGGCGCCACCAAGCTTTGCGCGGAAAAAATGTTCGTGCAAGCGAACGCGTATGCGGGTGCCCAGGATTCGCGGTTCAGTTGTGCGCGCTACGGCAACGTCGTAGGGAGCCGCGGAAGCGTGATTCCCGTTTTTCTGGAGCAGAGCCGCCGCGGGCGCATTACGCTGACCGACGCGCGCATGACGAGATTCTGGCTGACCCTGGAGCAGGGCGTGCAGTTTGTCGTGAGTTGCATCGAGCAGATGCACGGCGGCGAGATTTTCGTTCCCAAGATTCCAAGCATGCGCCTGACTGATCTGGCGGAAACGATCGCGCCGGGGTGCGAAATTGAAACCATCGGCATTCGTCCCGGGGAGAAGTTGCACGAAGTGCTGGTATCGGAAGACGAGGCGCGGAATACGGTGGAGGTCGACGACCGGTACATCATTCAACCGGCGCATCCCTGGTGGCGGCGCGAGAACTGGATCAATGCCCGCGCGCTCCCGGAAGGGTTCCGGTATGCCAGCGACACGAACGAACAATGGCTGACGGGGCAGGATTTGCGGGAGTTGATCTCTCCCACCCAGCCTGACGATCAGTCCGAGCCAGTCCGGATTCCGGCTTAGGACCGCAAGCATGAGCACAACAACCGTGAGCCCGCAGACTCTTGCGATCAATGGTGGATCGCCGGTGCGCGAGAAATTGCTTCCTTATGGACATCAATCCATCGAGGAATCTGACATTCGAGCGGTGGTGGAAGTTCTGCGTTCGGATTGGCTGACCACGGGACCGAAAGTTGGCGAATTTGAAGAGGCCTTCGCTGCGAAAGTTGGTGCAGCTCACGCCATAAGTTTCACGTCGGGTACGGCTGCCCTGCACGCCGCCGCATTTGCCGCCGGGCTCAAACCGGGCGACGAAGCCATCACCACGCCGCTCACGTTCGCAGCTACCGCGAATTGCGTGTTGTACCAGGGGGCGACGCCGGTTTTTGCCGACGTCAGCCACGATACGATCAATCTCGATCCGGAGTTGGCTGCGGAGAAAATTTCTCCAAGAACGCGTGTGCTTCTTCCCGTTGACTATGCCGGACATCCCGCCGCGATGCCGCAATTTGCCGACCTGGCCCGGCGGCATGGCCTGATCGTGATCGAAGATGCTTGCCACGCCTTGGGCGCGGAATATCAGGGCCGTCGCGTTGGAAGCCTTGCAGACATGACTGTGTTCAGCTTTCATCCAGTGAAGCATGTCACCACCGGCGAAGGTGGAATGGTTACAACCAGCAGCCCTCAGTTTGCCGAAACACTTCGTCGCTTCCGCAACCATGGGATTTCGAGCGACGCCCGGCAGCGTCACGACGCTGGCCAATGGCACTACGAAATGGTGCTGTTGGGCTTCAACTATCGCCTGCCGGATTTTGCCTGTGCGCTCGGACTCGAACAGCTGAAAAGACTGGATGCCAATCTCGCCCGCCGGAGAAAAATTGCTGCGACGTATACGGCTGCATTTCGCGACGTGCCCGGCGTCATCCCTCCAGCTGTGCGAGAGGAAGTGAATCCAGCATGGCATCTGTATCCGATCCGCCTGGATCTGCCTAAGCTGACCGCGGACCGCGCGCAAATCTTCCGCGCTCTGCGCGCGGAGAACATCGGCGTAAATGTGCACTACATTCCGGTGCATCTACATCCCTACTACCGCGAGCGCTTCGGTTATCGAGCGGGAGAGTTCCCTGCGGCTGAGGACGCCTATGCGCGCTTGATCAGCTTGCCGATGTTTCACAGCATGACCGACGGCGACGTGGCCGATGTGGTCGAGGCTGTGCACAAAGTCGTACGGCACTTTATGAGACGGCGGGATGGGTAGAAGTCGCCCGCAATCTGCCTTGGTGGTCGGAGCCGGCTCTATCGGCCGTCGCCATCTGGGAAATCTGCAGCGATTGCAGATTCCGAGACTGTTGGCGTGCGATCCGAATCCCGATCGCGTGTCCTATGTTCACGAGCATTTCGGAGCCGAGGGTGTCTCCGATATCGAAGCCGGGCTGAGCCGGCATCCGGATGTAGTACTCATCTGTACTCCGCCAAACCGGCATGTGAAGCAGACTCTTCTGGCGGTTCGAGAAGGTGCGCATGTATTCGTGGAAAAACCTCTTTCAGACTCTGCAGCTGGCCTGGACGAGCTGATTGCCCAGGAACAAAAGAGCGGAGCGATCGTGCAGGTCGGTTATAACTTGCGGTTTCATCCGCCGGTGATGAAGTTGAAGGAGCTGGTTGCCGGGGCAGCCGTGGGGAAGATCTTGTGGGGGCGGATCGAGGCGGGAAGCTATCTTCCGGATTGGCGCCCGTGGCAGGACTATCGCCAAAGCTATACCTCGCGCCGGGAGTGCGGCGGAGGGATCATCCTTGACGGTTCGCACGAGCTGGACTATGCGGCGTGGCTCTTCGGGACCCCGGCAGAACTGGCGTGCATGGCCGGCAAAGTCAGCAGCCTCGACATCAACGTGGAAGACTGTGCGACGGTGCTCTTGCGTTTTTCCAACGGGTCACAGATCGACGTGCATCTTGACTTCATGGAAAGGTTTTACAACCGGGGCTGCGTGCTGGCCGGGGAAAGCGGCAAATTGCAATGGGACTTTACGGCGAATTCCATCCAGATTGATCGGGTCGGAGAAGAAAGGGAGACGATTGGTTTCGATTCTGAGGTCAACGACATGTATGTCGCCGAAATGCAGCACTTCCTCGACTGCGTCGAGAGCGGAGAGAAACCTGAAGTCACGCTGCAGGAGGGCATTCGCACGTTGCAGATCGCCTTGGCGGCAAGGCAGGCGGCGGAGGAGAGGCGCTGGGTGAGCCTTGGCTGACCATCGGCCGATCGCTATCGTCCCCGCACGTGGGGGATCGAAACGAATTCCGGGCAAGAATCTGCGTGCCTTTTTTGGACACCCCATGATGGCCTACGGAGTCGCCGCCGCGATCCATAGTGAACTATTTCAGAAGGTGTTCGTTTCATCAGATGACCCGGAGATCGGCCGCGTGGCCGAGTGGTATGGCGCGGAGTTTATCGAGCGCCCGGCGGAACTGGCTACTGACACCGCGCAGTCTATCGACGCAGTAACCCATGTGTTGCGTGTTTCGGAAGCAAAGGGAGTTCAATCGGAATGGCTTTGCCAGATTCTCCCGAACTGCCCATTGGTGACGAGCGCCGATGTGGTTGAGCATTGGGAGAAGTTCCGTACTGCGAGGCGGTCGTTTCAAATCTCGGTGGTGAACTACCGCTGCGTCTATCCTGAGTGGGCGCTGGCCGGGGATGTAGAGGGCCGCGGCCGATGGCTGTGGGGAAGGGAGTTTCTGACGCGAAGCCAGGATTTGTCCAGCGCTGTATGTCCGACTGGAGCCGTCTGGTGGGCACGTCGCGAGGACTTGTTAGCGCAGAACACGTTCTATGGCGAGCCCTTTCATTTGCAGCTCATCGATGCCAATCGGGGGGTGGATATCGACGACGACGACGATTTGCGGCTGGCGGAATTGCTGGTCCGCGGCTTGACCGATCGGGACGGCCGATCTCCGCTGGAAAAAATGAAAGAGAGCTATCTGCTCCGGGGGAAAACTTGACCGAGGGTGTCATGTGTGCCATCCCCGCGCGCGGTGGCAGCAAGCGGCTCCCGCGAAAGAACCTGCTGGAACTTGCGGGAAAACCGTTGATTGCCCATTCAATCGAGGCGGCGCAGCGGAGTGGTTTCGATGAAATCTATATCTGTACCGACGATTCTCAAATAGCGGAGGTCGCCGTAAAGCTCGGAGCTCTTGTCCCCCAATTGATGCCCGAGAGGCTTTGTGGCGATCTGGTGGCGTCGCACGTGCCTTGTCAGTTTCTCGCCTCGGAGCTGGCGAAGAATGGCAAGAGCTTCCAAACGCTACTCTGCCTGCAGCCGAGCTCGCCTCTGCGATCGTGCGAGGATATTCAACAGGCGCTCGAGGTGTTCAACCGGGGAGTTTTTGATTTCGTCGTGAGCGTCACGCCCATCGATCCGCACTATTTTCACTGGGCCGTTGCGCCGGTCCGGGGAGACTATTGGAAAATGTTCTTCGGTGCGGAGTACATGAAGGAACGGCCACTGCTGCCGACCGTGTGCCGCCCGAATGGATCCATCAAGATCGCCCGATTCAGCTCGTTACAAGCGGTGGGGAATTTTTTCGGCGAGCGGTTGGGCGTGGTCGAGACCCCCGAGAATCGATCGGTGCACGTGGCGACGGAATTTGATTTGGCGATCTGCCGCGCGGTATTGAACGAGAAGGTTCATGCAAAATCGCCTGGATCGGCATTGTAGACGGGCATTCGCCAGTTTCTTTAACCCTGCCAATGAAAACGCTCTTCATACATCCGGAGGATGGGCTGCAGAACGGACCCTGGGCCGGGGAACGCTGGGACAGAATCGTCGACCTGGGAAAGGACGGCGCGCTATCCCGCGAAGCGGCCGAAGCAGCGCTCCGTTGTCCTGTTTCCACTCTTGACGCATTTCGTGCGAACCACGGGGAAAAGCGCAGAGTGCGCGAGCTGCTGGTGCTCGGGATGGGGCGCCTCTGTGACCAATACGGGCTGGATTGGTGGGAACTGATGATCCCCGACGTACACGAACAGCTGGAAGTCGCATACCTGCTGCAAAAGTTTGTGGAGACAGTGGGCGCAGGCGATGAAGTGTACGTTTCAAGGGCGGGCTTGCACGCGGATGTTTTGCGCCAAATGATCGGCTCGCACCTGCACACATTCGGACCGATTCAACATAGGGCGAAAGGGGCGCGGCACTATCTGAAGGTGTTGCGAAAGTTTTCCATACCGCAACTGGTCGAGATTTTTTGGGACAAGGCGGATCCCGGATTTCAGTTTCGTGGTTTGTTTTCCATACGACAACCAGTTTCCTCAGATGGCGTAATTCTGCTGCCATCTGCATATGTAAATGTATCGCGCACGGCAACAGGGTACGCCGAGATTCTACCGGAGGCCAATTTTTTGTTAGTGGCGACACGCCGGAGTGGCTTTCTCGGGCGCTTCCCATTGAATGTATCTGTCGCGTCGTTGAGGCGCTACGCGTCAATAGGGGCGACACTTCGGAGGACTGAACTCCACGGCCTGAGCGAAAGATGGGAGCGTTTGCTGCGAGAGTTGACGTCGATCGCGGAATTGCGAGCACTGGCAGACTTGGGGATTTTTAGCGATTTCCCGGCGCGTTTCGCCCGGGGGCTCGAGGTTCGCGACGCTTGGCGTAATGTTCTGGATCGGGAGCCTGTTCGAGCTGTAATTTGCGCGGACACCAGCAATGCCTTCACGCATATACCGCTGTTGCTGGCCGCCCAGCGAGGGTTGCCGACGATCGCGTGCCATCATGGCGCCCTCGACGGCCGCTATTTTTTCAAACGCAATCACGCTGCTGTGCTGCTCGCGAAAGGCGAAATGGAACGGGACTACCTGGTTCGCGTCTGTGAGATCCCTGGTGACGGCGTGGAAATTGGAGCGCCGGCTTTGGATGAGGCACCGCGTGTGCAGTCGAACCAAGGGCAGAAGTCTAAGATTCTTTTTTTTTCTGAAGCTTATGAGGTGGCAGGCGGGCGAGCACAAGGATTCTACGGCGACATCATGCCACGCCTGGCGGACTTGGCAATCTCCCGGAACTGCGAATTGATCGTAAAACTCCATCCTTCAGAAAGCACAGCTGAGCGCACCCGGCTGATCACTGGGATGTTGTCACCCGCGCAACAACGGGTCACTCGCGTGGTGGATGGTCCGTTGACCGCGGATCTGTTGGACGAAGCCTGGTTCGGTATCACGGTGATGTCGACCGTAGCGGTCGAATGTGCACTGCGGCAGATCCCTTGTTTCCTGTGTACATGGCTGGAGGCCTGGCCTTACGGATACGTGGATCAATTCACGCGCTTTGGAGTGGGAATTCGGCTGCAGGCCCCAAATGAAATTCGGCAAATTCCGGACATCCTAAAAAACTATCAACCCAGCGATTCGCCGCGGGAGAATTGCTGGAAATTAATCGCTCCACAGCGACTTCGAAAGCTGGCGATCGAGAAAGAAAAAACGAGATCGCCGGTCACAGCAGATGAAAGAATTGTGGCGTCCTCCATGAACCGTGAGAAAAAAGACATGGGGGCACTTCTGATTCGTGCCGACGCCAGCGTGGCCATGGGGACCGGCCACGTGATGCGCTGCCTGGCGCTCGCCCAGGCGTTCCGAGATGCCGGCGGCCGCGCAGTCTTCATAATGCGGGAGTGTACGCCGGCCATTCGGGCGCGGCTCCTGGCTGAATCGTGTGATGTGTTATCGATTTCATGCGCGCCCGGAACACCCGATGATGCCCGCCACACCGTCGCCCTCGCGCGCCAATACGGCGTTGTCTGGATCGCGGTAGATGGATACCAGTTCGGCGCAAACTACCAGAACGCCTTGAAGGACGAGGGTGCAAAGGTTTTGTTCGTTGACGACTATGGCCACGCCGAGCATTATTCTGCCGATATCGTCTTAAATCAAAATCTGGGCTCTGCTCCCCGGCTTTACGCATCCCGCGGAGCACAAACTCAGCTTCTTCTTGGCTCGCGCTACTGTCTGCTGCGCCGTGAATTCGCCGTCTGGCGAGCTTGGACACGTGATGTTCCGGTGATCGGCCGTCATGTGCTGGTAACGATGGGAGGCAGCGATCCAGAAAACGTCACAGCGCGGATTGTAGATGCGCTCGCGTTGGTGGAGGCCGAAGACCTGGAAACCATCGTGGTCATGGGTGGCTCCGCACCGCACTTCGAAGCGCTCGAACAATCCGTGGCTCACGTGGGCAAGTCCATCACGATCCGCAGAGATGTCGACAATATCGCAGAACTCATGGCATGGGCTGACCTTGCGGTGTCTTCCGCCGGAACGACCTGCTGGGAGCTCTGCCTTCTCGGTCTTCCTTCTCTGCTTGTGGATGTGGCGGAGAATCAAACAGCACTGGCGCGCGAACTGGATCGCCGGCGTGCCGCCATTCATATGGGTGCACCGCGTGATTCTACGATGGCGCAACTTGCCTGTCAGTTGCAAACGCTGTTGCAGTCCCACGAGATGCGACGCAGTCTCGCGGTGCGCTGCCGCGAACTGGTGGATGGGAAAGGTGCAGAGCGCGTAGTTTCGCTTATGCGATCAGGGCTGCGCCTGCGCCCTGCGCACGAAAATGATTGTCGTCTTTTATGGGAATGGGCGAACGATCAAGAAGTCAGGAAAGCGTCGTTTTCTTCCACGCCAATTCCCTGGGAAGAGCACAAGATTTGGTTCGCAGGTAAGATGAAGAATCTCGATTGCCGCATTCTGCTGGCCGAGGATGATCAAGGCCACGTCGGGCAATTCCGCGTGGATTGGACGTCCCCTCAGGAGGGAGTAGTTGATGTGAGTGTGGCTCCCGCGCGTCGCGGGGCCGGTTACGGCGCCGCACTGATCGACCTGGCTGTGACCCTCATCTTTGCCGAACGAGGCACCCGCCTTCACGCGTTTGTGAAGCCGGAGAATCGAGCGTCGCGACTCGCATTTGAACACGCGGGGTTTTGCATTCTAGGAGAAGAAAGCATGCATGCGGAGCGTGTGATTCACTATTCCCGTTCCAGCAGCCAATAACGGCAAGGAGTGAATAATGTCTCGGGCAACGCAAGCCGAATTGTTGGAGCAGAGAATCGTGGAGAATACGTCCGCGCAAGAAATAGATCTTGGAGCCTGGATTTTCGAACGCCTGCGCGTCGAACCGGGCGCACGGATTCTGGAGCTGTGCTGCGGCACGGGCGGGCAGACCATACTGCTGCTTGAACGTGTTGGCGTACGAGGAGCTGTGATCGCTCTGGACACTTCACGGGCGGCGCTGAGTGCGCTTGCCTCGAAAGCCGCAACCTGCAACGGAGGTAAGCTCACATGCATCGAGGGGCGTCTCGAAGATTTTTCTCCTGCACTTCTCCGCGCCGGGCAACCGCAGGACGGCTTCGACCTGATCTTCTGTGCATATGGCCTCTACTACAGCGCCGATGCCGAGAAAACTCTTCGGGAAGCCCGTACGCATCTGAGACCCGGCGGGCGCATCGCGATTGTCGGTCCGTTCGGGCCTAACAACAAGCCGCTGTTCGATCTGGTTCGCGCTGCGGGTGCGTCGATTTCCGAAACGGTCATTTATTCCAGCGAGTCCTTCATGGTGCACACCGTCTTGCCCTGGGGCGCGCGCAATTTTGCCGCGCTGTCTGTGCATACGATGGTCAACCGCGTGCGCTGGACCACAGCGGATCGGGTGCTGAACTATTGGAAGAATTCCACCTTCTATGACGAGGCAGCGCAGGCAAAGTTTGAGAATCTGCTGCGACTACACTTTTCCGAACATTCGGCGTTTGTGAATGAAAAATGGGTCATGATGGCGGAGATGAGCGATGCCCGCGCCTAGTCGGATTCTGGTCGTGGCCGCCCATCCCGATGATGAGATTCTCGGTTGCGGCGGAACTGCAGCCCGACTCGCCGCTGAGGGCCATGACGTGCGCTTTGCCATCATGGGCGAGGGCCTGACTTCGCGACATGCCAGACGGGCAGCGACTAAGGCCGCTCAATTGGCGGCTCTCCGGCGCCATGCGCGTGCGGCTGCAGCCAAGGTGGGAGTTGAGCACGTGACGTTGCACAACTTTCCCGATAACCGACTGGATACTTTGGCGCTGCTCGAAGTCGTACACTTTATCGAAGGCCTGGTGCGCGACGCGCAACCGGAAATCATCTATACGCACCATGGTGGTGACCTGAACGTCGATCACAGCGTCATCCACCGCGCGGTCTTAACTGCGACTCGTCCCGGCAGCAGTCCGCCGGTACGCGAGATTTATGCTTTCGAGGTGCCTTCCTCGACAGAGTGGGCCTTTCAACGGCTCGAATTGCCTTTCCGGCCCAATGTCTTTGTGGATGTTTCGCGGACACTGGAGGCCAAAATCGGCGCTATGGAATGCTACAAAAGCGAGGCACGTAGGTTTCCCCATCCGCGCTCTCCCGAAGCGTTGCGCGCCATCGCTAAACGCTGGGGGAGTGTAGCTGGGTGCGAGGCTGCGGAAGCATTTGAACTGGTGCGGCTGATTCGTCCCCGCACCGAAGGAAAGTAGGGAAGCCGCACTACATGGCAGCGCCGATCATTATCGGCCAGCGCACCATCGGGTCTGGACATCCCGTGTACGTAGTCGCCGAAGTTTCCGCCAATCACCACCAGAACTTTGATGAGGCAGTGAAAATCATTCACACCGCCAAAGACGCGGGAGCCGACGCGGTCAAGTTGCAGACCTACACGGCAGACACAATCACAATCGAGAGCGACCGCGCCGAGTTTCGCGTCTCGGGTACGATCTGGAATGGTCGGAACCTGTACGATCTCTACCGCGAAGCTTATACGCCCTGGGAGTGGCAGCCTCGGCTGAAGCAAGTCGCCAATGGTCTGGGACTCGATCTGTTTTCTACCCCGTTCGATGCGACTGCGGTCGACTTCCTGGAGAAGATGGGCGTGCCCGCTCACAAGCTGGCGTCGTTTGAACTGGTAGATATTCCACTGATCGAGAAGATGGCGCGAACCGGGAAGCCGCTGATCATGTCGACCGGCATGGCCACGGAGGAAGAAATCGCCGAAGCGGTGCAGACCGCGCGCCGGGCGGGTGCGGCGCAGATCGCGCTGTTGAAGTGCACCAGTGCGTATCCTTCGCCGCCGGAGGAAATGAATCTGCGGACGATTCCCGAGTTGGCCAAGCGTTTTCAGGTGCCCGTGGGGTTATCGGACCACACCATGGATGTGGCGGTGCCGGTTGCAGCTGTTGCCCTGGGGGCCTGCATCATCGAAAAGCACCTCACATTGTCGCGCTCTGACACCGGGCCGGACAGCGCTTTCTCCTTGGAGCCGCACGAGTTCAGGGCGATGGTGGAAAGCGTGCGTGTGGCGGAAAAAGCTCTGGGTGACGTGCATTTCGGTGCGGGCGCGAAAGAGACGGGCAGCCGCGTGTTCCGGCGTTCGTTGTTCGTAGTTGAAGATGTCAAGCAAGGCCAGGCGTTTACCGTCAGCAACGTTCGTTCCATTCGCCCTGGCCATGGACTACATACGCGCCACCTGCCTGAGATTCTTGGCCAGCGCGCAGCCTGCGACATTGCGCGCGGCACTCCAATGAGCTGGGATCTGGTCAGCCGGCAATGAGGATTGTCAGTCCCTTCCTGAAACGAGTTCTGTATCCCGTGTTGTGGGGGGCTGGCGTTTTTCCCAGGGCTGCTGCGTCTGGCCTTGCAGTCGTGACCTATCACGGCGTGCTCCCGCAGGGATACGAACCCATTGATGCCGCGTTAGACGGGAACCTGGTCAGCGCGGAGACCCTGCGCAGGCAATTGCGTCTGCTGAAGGCGCACTACAGCGTACTTTCGCCCGACGACGTTCTGTCCTGGCGCGAGGGCCGGGCAGAGTTGCCTCCACGCGCCGTTCTCCTGACCTGTGATGACGGATTGCTGAACTGCCTGACCGACATGTTGCCGGTGCTGAAGCAGGAGGAAGTGCGGTGCCTGTTTTTCGTAACTGGGGCTTCGACCGAGCAAACGCGGACAACACTCTGGTACGAAGATCTTTTGCGGTTGTTGCTGAGAGGTCGGGCAGGGCGGTTCGAGACTGCCTTCGCTGGACTTTCAATCTCCGACGAGTTGGCATCGCGTGAACAACGACGCAGAGTCTGGTGGAAATGCGTGAAGCGCCTTTCTCAGGTCGATGCCGAGACGCGGGCCCGGTTTGTGAGCGCCGCACGGAGCCAGCTTGACTCGAGTACATGGCAATCCGTGGATGATGAAAACCTTGGGACGTGCCGTCGATTTGGCTTGCTGACGTACCCGGAACTTCGTGAACTCGCAGCGGCGGGAATGACCATTGGAGCTCACACGTTAAGCCATCCCATGCTGTCGCAGGCGCCACTGGATCTTGCGCGCAGGGAAATCGCAGAAAGCCGTGCGAAGCTCGAATCGAAGCTGGAAAGCCGAGTATGGGCGTTTGCATATCCGTTCGGAGACCCGGACTCTGTCACTCCCCAAGTGAAGGCGGCGGCTCAGGAAGCTGGCTATTCAGCAGCGTTTTTGAACGTTGGCGGTGGACTTGGGACGGCTTTGCCGCCGTATGCAATGCCGCGGGTGCATGTCACAAGCGAAATGAGCTCCGCTGAGTTCGAGGCCCACGTGGCGGGCTTTCACATGTGGCTGCAAAGACGAGCAGGACGGGATTAGCCTCGCTTCGCTGCTCATTCATTGGGTCATGAGTGCCCAGTTCAGTCACCGTGACAGATTGGATACTATTACGTATTCGTAAAACCCCGTAAGCGGTGAACCCCGACGTGCGACTCGAACTGCTCAGAGAAATTCCGGACGATGCGAACTTGCGCCAGCAGTGGAATGGGCTGGTAGGGCGTGTAGATCAGCCGCACGTGTTCTATACCTTCGAGTGGGCGCTCGCGGTGCAGAGGGCCTATCACGCTACTCTGCGACCGTTGCTTTTCCTGGCTTACGACGAGCACGATTCCTTATGCGGCCTCGCCGCCCTGGCGTCTGGCACGGAGGGGAAGCGGGTCTCGTTTCTGTGTGCGACTACAGGGGACTACTGCGACTTCCTCAGCTTGCCCGAAAAAAAAATGGAGTTCGTCGCGGGAGTCGTAGCGGAGTGGAAGAAGCAGGGCTTTGATGACATTGCGCTTGCCAATCTGCCCGCCGACTCGGACACGGTGCCCGCTTTGCGCCGTGCGGTTTCCGAGAACGGTTATCACTTCTTCGCGCGCACGGCATACGTGTGCGCGCAGGTGTCGCTGGACAAACTCGAACGCCGTCCGGGGGACCACAAGCTGGTGTTGCCGGGAAGAAAGATGGTGAGACGATCTCTCAGCGCGATGCGCGGGGATTCGCCCGTGCGCCTCGATCATGCGCGCTCCTGGAAAGCGATCGCTCCAATTCTTCCTCAATTTGCGCAGGCTCACGTGGCGCGGTTTCGGGCTACAGGTCGAAGCAGCAATCTGGCTCGCCCAGAACGGCTTGCGTTCCTGCAAGAATTAGCGAAGCTGCTTTCGGAGTCAGGCTCGATTGTTCTCACGCGGATGATGACCGGCGACAAAGTTGTTGCCTGGAACTACGGGTTTGATTTTCTTGGTACCTGGTTCTGGTACCAGCCCACATTTGACACTGAGTTTGAGAGGTATTCTCCAGGGTTTTGCCTGCTCTCGATGCTGATCGAGGAAGCAGCAGAGAATCCCGTGTTGAGGGTCGTCGACCTTGGCCTGGGGGCGGAGGAGTATAAAGAACGATTCGCGAATCAAAGCCGTAAGACGCTGAATGTGACTCTGAGAAGATCGATGGCCAAACATTTGCAAGAAATTCTGCGCTATCGGAGTGCGGAGTTCATCAAGACTTCGCCCCGACTGGAGGCAAGCGCCCGCAGACTTTACTCCCGCTTGCGAAAAAATTGAAGAGCTACCCACAATAAACCTGCTACGCTCTACGACCAGAATCACGCCGAAAACCGCGACAAACGTTAGACTAATGCTCGCTCTTCGCGTAGTGTCGAAGTCCACGAAAGTAGACTGAGGGACTTTCTTGATATCTGAACCGATGAATGCCCCGGTGAACGCGACCGAGGCAACGTTTTCCGCCGACTCACCTGTTTTCATCGTGGGTATGAGTCGCGCCGGGACCACTCTCCTGTCCAGAATGGTGGACGCTCATTCTGACATTGCGATTTTTCCGGAGACATGGATGTACGTGGTCCTTGATCGCCTCGGTTGTTTGGAGGAATTCCGCAGCCCGTGGCAGAGTGCGCTGTTTTTTAACGAAGTCTGGGAGAACCTGACTCGTTATCGGGACCCGGCGGCACGAGTCGTTGCGCGTGAGGCAGCGAGGGGAGCAGGATATCTGGGGCCGAGTGCTCGACTCCTGGAGCAACTCGGACGGGCCTATGCGAGGGAACGAAACGCGAAGATTTGGGGAGAGAAGACCCCGGGGCATGCGCTGTGGCTACCGCAGATTCGAGCCCTCTTTCCCCAAGCTCGAATATTGTTCATGGTGCGAGACCCCCGGGACGTCCTGGTGTCCTACGACGAGCGTTGGGACGAAGGGCGGCGGGACACTAGATATATTGTTAGGACTGCCTCGCTGCTGAAGTATTTCCTGAGTCATCTGTTGCGCCGTCCAGCATTTCCTCCGGAACAGGTTCACTGGGTCAGATACGAAGGGCTGGCGGCCAACCCGGCGGCAGAACTCCAGAGGGTTTGCAATTTCCTGGGAGTTGATTTCCAGGACTCTATGCTGGATTTTTACCGTCGGCATGCGAATTTGGAGCAAGACATGCCGGAGGCAAGGTACCACACACTGTTGAGTCGGCCGGTAACGGGGGAAAAAATAGGCCGTTATCAGGACGCATTGACTCAAACTCAAATCGCCTTAGTAGAAAGTCTTCTGGGCGAAGAGATGCAAGCAGTGGGCTACTCACCCTCACCCTCTCGTGCTGTTTCGTTTACCCCCACCGAAAGGAAGGCCTTGGCAGAGGCCGAAGAATATTACCGCCAAATGGTATCGGGCGAAATTCGACGGAGATTTCGCCGTAAGGGCAGATTGAAGGTACTCACCTATCAGATCTTCGGGCGCGCACTTGGAATAGTGCCCTCTTGGCGGGTTGCCGTCTCCGAAAGCGATTGGCAGCGACGCTGCTAAGCCAGGCCTCAATGTCCGCGCATCCTTTACGTCTACTACCAGGCACGCAGTCAGCCTCCCGAACCAACGGAGATACTGCCGGGGACGACTGTCGGAATCCTAGAATTGAGTCATGCCGGTCTCTTCTGACACGCCGCGACTCGCGAACAATGCTTCACAAGTATTGTTCCCAGATCAAAGCGAGTTGATCGAGATATGTGACCTCGAAGATGAAGAGTTCCCCTTGCACTTGCCTGCTTACTATGACTGGATGTTGCAGAATTCCAGACCCGACTATAGACGGGTAGTAGCGGTCATCGGTGTGGCGACTCTTTTCATCGCGCTCTTAGCACTTATTGTCTACACCTCTTCAAATGTGCCACCATCGATGTTAGTTTCACCGGTATCCTCCCCACATAGAGCTCATGCTGAGAATGCCTTTGCTTCGGGGTACTGGGCGTAGTACCTTTCTGGCGTGCCTTCTTCTGCATGCAACTGACAGTTCCCGCAAGGTTCTTCACAAGTGCTTTTGGTTTATGATGGCCCTTTAACCGCCGGTGAGATCGGCCCTGAAGCGGATGGAGAATCTCGCATTGATGGCGGTGGAGCGAGACGTTGAAACTTCTGATATTGTGCGATGATCAGATTCAGGGTATGTCCGCATTGAGAGTGGTTCAGCTCCCCGTTGACCTGTGCGTGGCCGTCGAGGAAAAACACGACCACGTGTTCGACAGCGTGGCCAGGGCGCGATTCCGCGCTCCGTGGCCCCTCCTGGCTGCCGAACTTTCGACATAAATTTGACGGTAGCGCAACGCAACATCATGTGTGTTCTCCTTCTTCATCCCGAAAGCTCGCCACGCATTGGGCCGTGCGCTAAAAACTGGCTCTCGCACAATCACCTGGTGCCAGGCAGGCCGGAAGAGGGAAGGGAATCTAATCAGTCGTTCGATCCAACCAGTTTGCGGCATTGGCTGATTGCAAGCGAAGGGCCCGGGGCGCGAGCATCATGAACAATCAGACGGCGGTCGCCGCACCGGACGAAACCAGAGCGAGCGAACGTTTTCGCGCGCAAGTCGGGCACATCTCGCGCCAATCGGGAGTGTTTTTTTTCGGTGCGATCTTTACAGCCAGCCTGAGCTACCTCTTTAAGGTGTATGTCGCCCGAGTTCTGGGTGCCCATGATCTTGGGTTGTACGCTCTGGGCGGGACATTGATATCCTTCATCGGCGTCTTCGGCAATCTTGGCCTGCCTGAGTCGGCCGTGCGATTTGTAGCGCAGTATCAGGCTGCGGGCAGACCCAAAGAGTTGCATGGGTTGCTTTGGGGCGGGGCCGGTGTGCTGTTTGCCGCCAATGTGGTCCTCGCGGGGGTCTTGCTGATTTGCGGTCGCTTTGTGGTGATCCACTTCTACCACGCCCCTGCGCTGGTAGAGTACCTGCCTCTCTTCGCCGCTCTGCTTATCGTTGGTATGGTCAACAGTTTCTACAGCAAGGCGTTGAACGGATTTCGCGATGTGAGGCTGCGTACGCTCATTGTCAATTTCATCGGGAGCCCGCTGTTTATGCTCGTCGCCGTATTGCTGATTTCGGCCGGGATGAAGCTCCGAGGTTACATCGTTGCGCAAATCGTCAGCAGCGCAGCCGTTTGCCTGATGCTGGTGATTGCCGTGTGGCGATTAACGCCAAGTGCGGCGAGGTTGAGTGCGCAGTCGAGTTTCTACCCGCAGCGTGAAGTGTGGTCATTTTCAGCGGCGATGCTGGCAATTGGCCTCATGGGATTCCTGATATCGCAAGTTGACAAGATCGCCCTTGGCTACTACCGGAACCCGAAAGAGGTGGGCGTTTATTCGGTGGCCGCCGCGCTCGTCGTGTATGTCCCGCTAGCTTTAAGTTCTGTGAATCAGATCTTCGCACCGACGATTGCGGATCTGCATACCCGCGGCGAGCACGCCTTGCTGGCACGATTGTTTCAATCGCTGACTAAATGGATACTCGCCCTGACGCTGCCGCTGGCTTTGATGATTATTGTTTTTGCGCATCCGCTGATGCGGATTTTTGGCGCTGACTTCGAGGCTGGCTGGCCGATTCTCGTCATCGGCGCGACCGGGCAACTGGTCAACTGCGGCGTCGGTTCGGTGGGCTACCTCCTGCTCATGTCGGGCCAGCAGAAGCGGCTAGTGAAGGTGCAATCCGCAATGGCTGCCGTGATGGTGATTTTGAGCTTTTCCTTGATTCCTCTGTGGGGCATTGTGGGTGCTGCCATGGCGGCAGCGTTGACAAACGTCGGAATGAATGTGTGGAATCTCCTTGAGGTCCGGACGGCCCTTCATCTGACTCCCTACAATCGGAGCTACATTCGGCTGCTTCCACCTGCAATTGCCGCGCTTTCCCTGATGATCCTTGCCAAAAAATACTCGGCCCTCTTTCACAGCGATTGGCTTGCGGTCGGCACGACACTGGCATTGTCGTATGTTGTTTTCGCTGCAATCGTGTTGGCTGTTGGGTTGGATAGCGATGATCGTATGATTGCGAGTTCGATCTGGTCGCGCATCCGCGCCGCCTTTTCTGGCGAGGCGCAAGCATGACAGAGATGAGAGAACTGCGGCTTCCCGAGGAGTTGTGCGTGGCTGCCGAAAGAAAATTTGGGCGCTCTTTCTGCACTCTGGAGGAGCTATTGGCCTTCGTGTTGTGCGATTTGACCCGAGATGAAGCCGCGAAACTCGATCAGGCAGAGCAGAGAGTGGTCGAAGAGCGTCTGAGGGAGCTGGGGTATCTGTGATCCAGTGGCGACAGATCTCTTAACGGACGCAAGCGGCATGGAGACACTAGTTCGGGTCACTCGCGAGAGCAGGGAGCGGTTGTGCCCCTCCCTCACCAGCGCCAGCTGGTCAGGCCCCCGAAAAAATGAGATGGTTCTGCGTTGCATGCAGGTCAGGGAAGGCGGCTGCGAGATGTTGATTCTCCTGGGTCTTCAGGCGGCAGCGCGGTGAAGTTCGCCCGCAAGCTCTGGCAGCGTGGCCTGGATCTTTTTCCTAAGACGGGCTTTCATTTCGATCGGCCTTTGGTGCTATTGCAAAGCGATGACTGGGGCCGCGTCGGCCTTCGCGATCAGGCGGGTTTCGAACAATTGCAGTCCGCAGGTGTCGGGCTCGGCGAGCGTCCCTACGATTTTTATTCCTTCGAAACCGCCGATGATGTCAACGCGCTGACGGGAGTCTTGCAGAAACATCATGACTCGACCGGGCGAAATCCTTCGCTGGAGATGAATTTCATTCTGGCAAACCTCGACTTCGGCAAAATGAAAGGCGAGGGCTACAGGCAGATTCACTTGTGCGTGCTTGCCGATGGTCTCCCGGCGGGGTGGAAGCGGCCGGATCTGTTTGCTGCTTACCGCGCAGGAATTTCTAGCGGCGTCCTTCAACCCGCTTTGCACGGCTGGACTCATTTCTGCTCTTCTGCAGTAGAACGGCACTTGCGCAGTAACGAAGAACGCGCCCATCTTTTGCGCACCTTTTGGGAAGCGGGTACCCCCTATATTTACTGGCGCATGCCTTGGATTGGCTACGAATACTGGGACCCGGAGAAGGCGGAGGATGAAAGATTTCTTGGGGCAGAGACCCAGAAGCAGTTGATTGGTCAAGCGGTGGGAGCGTTCGCGAAGGTATTCTCGGCGCTTCCCAAGTCAGCCTGCGCGCCAGGCTACCGCGCTGATGCGAATACTCATCGTGCTTGGGCGCAGCATGGAATTCGCGTGGCACAGGGCGGGCCTGGGCTCCTGGCGCCTCCGTATTTCGATCGCTCTGGACTGCTTCAACTTTCACGAACCGTGGAGTTCGAACCTGCGGTCGATCCGTCGTTCTCGGTTGAAAACTGTGTGTCTAGCGCCGAGGCAAGTTTCGAACGTGGCCTGCCTGCGATCGTTTCCGTGCACTCCATCAATTTCCATTCCAGCGTCCGTGATTTTCGCACTCCCACTCTACGGTGTTTGGATGAGTTCTTCTCGGCGCTCGAATCAAAGCACCCCGATTTGTTATATCTTCGCGATGAGGATCTGCTGAGTTTGATCGAGGAAGGTTCCTGCAAGAGTCGAAACGGCGATATTCGCCTCGACGTTGTCCGGCGAAGCTTCCGCATGTCGAAGGTTGCAAGGCTGGGGAGAGCATAGATGGCCAGACGGAAGTCGATCCTGCTGGTCACGGTGGATTGTCTGCGTGCCGATCACGTGCGCTTCATGGGCTACAAACCTGCTACGACGCCCATCCTGGACTCGCTCGCAGCTGAAAGTTTCGTCGTTCCTGCCGCCATTGTTGCGGGTGCGCCAACCTACTATTCGATCCCCACGATTCTGGCATCTCGCTATCCTCTTGCTTTAGGCCGCGACGTTCTAGGACTCGCGCCCAACGAGCCGACTCTCGCCTCCGTGCTCAAGCAAGCCGGATACGCCACGGCCTCGTTCAGCGCCGCCAATCCCTACATCTCGTCGCGCTTTGGCTACGCGGAGGGCTTCGACAGGTTCCGCGATTTTTTAACGGGCGAACTCTCGCCGCTTTCTGACGGAAACGCGAATGATGCGGGCGGTAACAGCTGGGCAAGCAGGCTGAACCGAAAGTTGCAGGCAATGGGTCCGGCGATGGGACCGTTTCGGATGGTCTACGACGAACTCTATTTCCAGTACTGCCAGCGGCGCACGCCGGCTGCGCCGTCGCTCGACGAACTCCGCCGCTTCCCAGCTGCTGACGAGATCGTCGATGACGCGTGCGCCTGGCTTCCTTCCGTTGGTGACAAGCCGTTCTTTCTGTGGCTGCATTTGATGGATCCACACTCGCCGTACTATCCCAAAGATACGGCGATGGCTCAGATGAGGCAATCGCCGGTTACGCCGTACCGCGCGCGCTACCTGAATTCGTATTGGCTTCGGTCAGATCTTGGTCCACGCCGTTTGGCGCGCTACCGCGACGACGTGATTGCGTTGTACGACGCTGGAATTCGCTGGGTGGACACTCAGGTAGCGCGGTTGATTGAACAGTTGCGGGCCGCCGGGCAATGGGACGACTGCATTTTTGCTTTCACCGCTGATCACGGGGAAGAGTTTCTCGACCATGGAGGCCGCTACCATCCACCTTCACGCCTTATGGAGGAGCTGATTCATGTCCCGCTCCTCATCCGCGTCCCTGGGTCTACGAAGAAGGAACTGACGAACGCGCCCTTCAGCATGCTGCATCTTGCTCCTACGTTGCTCGATGTTGCCAAACTATCTGCCCCTGCTGCTTTTCGGGGCAGCAGCTTCTGGCCGCAGATGCGGGACGGCAGCGACTATGACCCGGTTGCGATTTCGGAAGCAGTCGGGAGTTGCACCAACCCATTCCATCGAGACCATCGGCTGGGCCCACGCGTGTTATCGGTGCGAGAGAGACGTTTCAAACTTCTGTTGCATTTCGATCCGCGAGCGGAATATCTCTACGATCTCGAGGCAGACCCCGGTGAGCAAGCTCCATTGGCGCCTACTTCTCAGAGGCCCGTTCGGCGGCGCCTGCTCGAAATGGCCCGTGCTCATTTGCAGGAATCGATCGAACAACGCGACGAACGCGCGCGGATGAGGTCTCGATTGCGCGAACTTCAGATAAAATGGGAAAAAACAGCATAGGGTTTATGCAGCTTTCCTTGGTTACACGTTCTCATCTGGGCGATCTTGGCGCCCGAATCTTTGGCACGTAGGATGATTACGATTTTCACTCCGTCGTTCGCGGACGAGGCCGATACGAATGCGCAAAATCTCACGGTGAAAGAGGTTGTGGCCCGCCTGGATTCCGGCAAGGCGGCAGTGACGATGCTGCACGAAGGCGCTGTCGACCCCCGGATCGCAGCTCGCCCCAACACGCGCTTACTTCACTGGCACAAGCACGGAAATACGGTGCGGACGATGTGCCATCTCCTGGGGCGACCTCCGGATGTCTATTTCTTTCCTCGCGAAGGTCCGCTGGACGCGGCATTTCTCAGCCTGCGGCCCAAATTGAGACTGAAAACGGCCCTCGTCACATATATCGTCACTGGGGGACTTTACTTTGAACCCTATCCGTCCGTCCGAGTTCGGAACATTCGTGAGGCGGATACTGTTCTTGCGAACAATACCTATCTGTCGCAGTTGCTGCACGAGAAGATGGGAGTAAACGCAGGCATCGTCTACGACGGGATCGACAGACGATACTTCTTTCCTCCCATTCCTGGACGAAACTCAAGTCGCGCAGTTTCGGTACTCTTTGCTGGTTCACTCCGGTCTTACAAGCGTGTGCCTCTTGTCGTACAACAGGCCGCACGCTGGCCGCAGGTTCAGTTTCGCATCGCCGGTATGGGGGAAGAAGAACAAAAATGCAGGATGCTGGCCTCGGATCTACGTTGTAGCAACGTCGAATTCCTGGGGCACCTCCCATCGCCTCGCGTTGGCGAAGAGATGCGCCGCGCCGACATTTTCTTTTTTCCCAGCATTTTAGAGGGCCATCCACAGGTGCTGGGCCAAGCCGCCGCTTGTGGCCTTCCCTCCCTCGCGATGAACATCTATCGTCCCGATTACGTCGTGAATGGCAAGACCGGCTTTCTTTCTGACTCTGATGCGGACCTCTTCGAGAAGCTAGACTTTCTTATCGGAGACTCCAAACAGCGACAGGCGATGGGCGAAGCTGCTGTGACACACGTGAAGAAATTCGATTGGGATGGGATCGCCGCCCAATGGCTGGAAGTGTTTGAAGAGGTCGTAGCTCGACGACAAAGGCACTGAATATGTGTTGCATCTGCGGCGTCTTCGATTCTTCGTCTCTTGTCGATGAGAGTTTGGGGGAGGGCCCATTCACGTTCTTACCCTGACGCCGTTTTATCCCTCAACGAATGACGATGCGGGTGGTTGTTTCGTGGCAGAGCCGCTCAGCGCGCTGGCGAAGGCTGGCATCGTAAATTCCGTTTTCGCGGTGCAGCCGGTGTATCGCCGCCAACTGGTTGTGCGACCAAGTGAAATTCAAGCGCAGTGGCTTCGCTACTTCTCCTTGCCGGGAGGTGTTGGCCTTCCAACCGCGGGCGCATTTCTGTTCGCACGTATCGTGGGCAAGGTCCGTGAGCTGAAGCGTTCGCAGCGGATCGATCTTGTGCATGCGCATGGACCGCTGCCTTGCGGGCACGCCGCCATGCTGTTGAGTGCGGAGTTGGGACTGCCCTATGCTGTTTCCGTGCACGGCCTCGACGCTTTCTCCACCGAGCAGGTTCACGGCCGCGCCGGCGAATGGTGCCGGCGGATTTCTCAACGAGTGTACGTTTCCTCGCGACGCGTGATTTGCATTAGCGAACACGTTCGCGAGCGTGTCCTCGAAGGAGTGCAGCGAGGTTGCCGCACATCTGTTGTTTACAACGGAGTAGATCCGGAACTGTTTTCACCGGGCGTGCCGCCATCCGACGCACTCACCATTCTCAATGTAGGAAATTTGATTCCCATCAAGGGCCACGAACCTCTCATTCGGGCGATCGCGAAGTTGCTTCCGGAGTTCGCTTCGCTTTGCCTGGAGATCATCGGCGACGGACCCGAACGCCCTCGTCTGCATGCTCTCGCACAACAGCTTGGCATTGAGGAGCGCGTGCGCTTTCTTGGGCGGCAATCGCGGCATGAAGTTGCGGCTGCGATGCGCCGGTGCACGGTGTTTGCCCTTCCCAGTCGCTTCGAAGGCCTTGGCTGCGTTTATCTTGAAGCGATGTCCACAGGCCGGCCGGTGGTCGGATGCCGCGGGCAGGGCATCGCTGAAATCATTCAGCATGGCTCCAACGGGTTTCTCGTAGGGCCTGACAATGAAATGGAATTAACGCTGGCGCTCGCGATGCTGCTGCGCGACGAAAAGCTGCGTTGCAATCTAGGGACTGCGGCGCGCGATACGATTCTCGATCGGCTTACCCTTGCGACACAAGCCGAAAGTCTGTCACGTATTTATCGGGAGTCCGTCGCGTGAAGCGCCGCCTTGTGATTCTTACGGAAATCATTTCCCCTTATCGCATCCCGCTCTTCAATGCACTAGCGCGTGATTTGACTGTTGACCTGCATGTAATCTTCCTGGCGGAAACTGATCCGGAGCTACGGCAATGGCACGTCGACAAAGCGCAGATTGCGTTTTCCTATCAGGTGCTGGCCTCATGGCGGAAGCGAATCGGACCCTACAATCTACTGTTGAATCGCGGCTTGGCTCCGGCGCTCGCCGCAGCAGCGCCGCACGCAATCATCTGCGGGGGGTACAACTACATCGCTTCCTGGCAGGCTCTTTTGTGGGCGCGCATGCACACGGTTCCTTTCCTGCTCTGGTCTGAGAGCAATCAGCAAGATCTGCGCCGCGGTCATGCCCTCGTGGAAGTGCTCAAGGCCGAGTTTCTTCAGCGGTGCAGCGGATTCCTCGTGCCAGGCGTTTCTGCTCGCGATTATCTCCGCGCGCACAAAATCAAGTCCGAAATGATTTTCATTGCGCCGAACGCGGTGGACAATGACCTTTTCGCTGCCGCGGCCGGCGCGGCTCGGCAGAACGCAACTCAGATACGCAAACATCTGAATCTGCCGGAACGCTACTTTCTTTTTGTCGGGCGCCTTGTCCCCGCGAAAGGTGTGTTTGACTTGCTATCCGCCTATGCCAAACTGAATGCACCTGTGCGGCAGAGAGTAGGTCTGGTCTTTGTAGGAGACGGTGTCGCGCGGCAAGCGCTGGAAGTGCAGGCATCCGCAATCTCGCCGGGAATGATAAGATTCTGTGGCTTTGCCCAGCAGGAGCAGTTGGCCACGTATTATGCACTGGCCGAGATGCTGATTCTACCTACCTACACGGACACCTGGGGATTGGTCGTGAACGAGGCGATGGCTTGCGGGCTGCCGGTTATTCTTAGCCGGGTAGCCGGCTGCGGACCTGATCTGATATCCGCCAACGGAGACGGCTTGCTGATGGATCCCGGTGACGTGGATCGGTTAGCCGCAACTATGCAGCAGTTCATCTTGCAGCCAGAACTTGGCGTAGCCGTTGGCGCTCGCAACGTGGAACACATTTCTCGCTATTCTCCTGTTCACTGGTCCGCCGGAATCGTGCAGGCGCTCGACCGATTGCGAGGTGTGCGTGGGTGAAGGCAACCTCAAACCGGCGCTGGTGGTAGGGGCAATTTTGGGGCTGCCTGTTTTGGTGTATCTCACGTTCTCTCACCTGGCATACTTCACCCAACCTGCTTTCATCGGCGGCCTTCTCGTTCTTGAATGCCTATTGGCAGCCGCCTGGTTCTATCGGCGGGTGTTCTTCCCGCTGGTGCTGGTGAGTTTTTTGCTCGCAGGCGTGGACTTGCCGCTAGGGGGAGGCTGGATCATTGCGCGGTGGATATTCCTTGGCGCCGGAGCGCTGTTCGGAAGCTTCATTATGCTCAAGGACCGCGGCTACCACTTCGGTTTGTTTCACACTCTAGCGGCCTTTTCCGTTCTGGCTGCGACCGTGTCTGCGGCGGTCTCCCGCTTTCCTGAGCACGCCCTGTTGAAAGCGTTCAGCCTTTTTCTGCTGTTCGCCTATGCGAGCACAGGAGCCAGACTCTCGGTGATGGGGCGCGAGAATCGCTTTTTCACGGGATTGGTGGTCGGCTGCGAGGTGTTCATCATTGCGCTTGGGGGTTTTTACTTCCTGGGCATCGAACTGATGGGGAACCCGAATTCACTGGGGGCGGTGGCGTGCGTTTCCGCACCCATTCTCCTTTGGGGAATTTTGGTCGAAGAAAATCAATTCGTTCGCCGGCGACGGGGAGTCGTCTACGCATTGTGTATGTATCTGACATTTCATAGCGGGGCGCGCGCAGCTATCGCGGCGGCGGTGGTTTCTTGTGGGCTATTGTGCTTTGGGCTCCGCAAGTATCGAATGCTCGTCCAGGGCATGGTTATCATTCTCATTCTTGCCGCGACCTCTGCGATTTTCGATCCTTCCGGATTCTCCGATAGAGTTTCCTCTCTGACTGCGTCGATTGTCTTCAAGGGAAAGGATCCGACTTTAGGTGTACTGGAATCGAGGCTGTCTCCTTGGCAAGCAGCAGCAGACAGCATCCGCGCGCATTTTTGGTTTGGCACCGGTTTCGGAACTGCGGACAATGGACAGGATGCCAGCGAACACGCGGGGAATTTGGCCGCAGCAAGTTCTGTTGGACTGTCGGAGAACGGCAGCAGTTTCTTGGCCATTACGGCTTGGGTGGGGGTGGGCGGTGTTTTGCCCTTCGTTCTTTTGTTGTTGGTTCTTCTCGGCAAGGTGGCGCGTACGCTGATTTGGATGCGAAAAACTGGCATTGCCTGTCACCCCGCCGTTCCCCTTGCCATGGTTGTGGTCGCTGGCCTGGTGCATGCCTGTTTTGAGGATTGGCTTTTTGCCGTCGGCTACTACCTTTGCGTGTTCTTCTGGAGTCTTGCTCTGGTTTTGGTTGACGTTGCGCCTTCGAGACCATTTCTCGAAATGACCCATTCCTGGCAACCAGCGATGCCGCAGCAAACAGTGGGCAGTGTTGTTCCCAGCCAATGATGCGTTTGTTCATCAATGCCCTGGCTGCCAATGCCGGCGGGGGTCTCACCTATATTCGCAACGTAGTTCCCCACTTGGCCGAAGTTCCTGACCTGTTTTCAATAATTGCGCTGAGCCCGGATCTTCGACAGGAGTTCAGCGGTTTTGCGAACAATGTTGATTTCTTGGAATTCAGAGCCATACCTGGCCGCCGCGTTTGGCTTGAACAACTTGAGTTACCTAGGATGATTCGGCGTCATGGCGCGGACATCTTGCTTTCAGCCGGAAACTTTGCTCTCAGGCGTCCCGGCGTGCCGCAAATCTTGCTTTCGCGAAACTCGATCTATTTCTCTCCCGACTTCTTTAAGGATTTGCAAGAGCGTCGCGAGTATCGAATGTGGCTCGACACCCGCATGCGGGGCGTGATCGCACGAAGATCGATTCGCTGGGCTGATGCGACAGTTGCGCCCAGCGAGGCGTTTGCCAACGAATTGCGCAACTGCGGTGGCGACGCTCGCATCGTGGCGATTCCCCACGGCTTCGACAGGCAGGCATTTTGTGGCGATACCAGCCCGCTCGCGTCTCATTTGGAGGCGAAGTTGCGAGAGGCGGAAAATTCGCTGAAGCTTCTGCTTGTCAGTCACTACAACTATTACAGAAATTTTGAAACAGTCATTCGCGCTCTCCCCATCTTGCGCAGTCGCCTGCGTGGCCATTCGATCAAGTTGCTGCTGACCTGCAAACTAGCTCCCGGCGCAAACCCCGGTTCGTACAATCCTGCCCGGGCAGCCAGCCTCGTTCGTGACCTCGGCATATCCGACATGGTGGTTGAACTCGGGGCTCTTCCATATCGCCAGCTCCATCACCTTTATCGCCGAGCCAATGTTTACGTTACTGCGGCCTACACCGAAACATTCGCGCATCCTCTCGTCGAGGCGATGGCGAGCAACCTGCCCGTGGTCGCTTCCGATCTGGCTGTGCATCGTGAAATCTGTGGAGAAATCGCGGTTTATTTTCCACGTTTTTCAGCGGAAGCGCTGGCTGAGCGTGTGGCTGGGCTCGCTGAATCGCCAGAATCGATGAGATCCATGGCCGCTGAGGGTGAAAAACGGTCCCACCAGTTTTCCTGGAAGACGCATGTGGAGAAGATCGTCGATTTGGCCCGGGATCTGATCGGACCGAAAGCCGCCATTGCGCAATGAGACTCAACAGGGGGGGAATCTTAGAGATGCACAGCCAACCCTTGGCTTCTTGAATGAACTTCGATCCGCTCAAACTACGGCTGGCGCTTTGTGCGCAGCCCTCCGCACAGCCTGAGCGACCTTCGCAATCGAGTGATCGGACAGCTCAGGATATATCGGCAGCGACAACACTTGCTCGGCAGCGGCTTCCGAGCGCGGCAAGCTCCCTTTCCCGTACCCGAGGTCTGCGTAGGCAGGCTGCAGATGTGCGGGCAGTCCGTAGTGAATGGCAGTCTGAATTCCCTCCGTGTGCAGAGTCGCTTGCAGTCCGTTGCGATCCTCGGCCCTCACCGTATAGACGTGATATACGTGCCGAGCCCAGGGCATCTCGGCGGGCAGTTCCACATTGCAGCCAGCCAGTGACTCGGAATATTGTCTCGCGATCGCGCGACGCTTCTCAGTCCATCGTTCGAGGTGGCGGAGTTTGACCCGCAAAATTGCCCCTTGCAATCCTTCCATGCGGTAGTTGTATCCGCGCTGCACGTGATGATACTTGCGATCTTGCCCCCAATCTCGAAGCATGCGAACCGTCCGCGCAAATTCCATATTGTTGGTCGTGACGGCTCCGCCTTCACCGTACGCTCCCAGATTCTTGGTGGGATAAAAACTGAAGCACGCGATGTCTCCGATGCTCCCAGCGGGCTGGCCCTTGTACTTTGCGCCATGGGCCTGCGCCGCATCTTCGATCACAACCAGCCCACGTCTCCGGGCGACTTCGAGAATCGGATCCATGTCGGCAGGCTGGCCGTAGAGATGCACAGGCAGAATCGCCTTGGTGCGGGGCGTAATCGCCGCCTCGATGGCAGCGGGGTCCATATTGTAGGAGCGGGGATCGATGTCTACCAGCACCGGCCGTGCCCCGGCGTAAATGACGGCGGCAACACTGGCCACAAATGTAAACGGTACGGTAATGACCTCGTCGCCCGGTCCCACGCCCGCGGCTAACAGCGCGAGATGCAGAGCGCTGGTGCCGGAATTGAGCGCGATGCACTCAGAAGTGCCGCAATAAGCGGCGAACTCGCGTTCAAAGGCCGCAACTTCGGCGCCCAGCACGAACTGTGAACTTTCCAGCACCGCTGAAATGGCGGCGTCAATTTCAGGCTTGATGCTCTGATACTGGGCTTTAAGGTCGAGATAAGGGACTGCGATGGAGGATTCTGCCATGAAGGCTGCTGCTCGCCGCGCAACGGAATCGACCAAACACCGCTGACGCGCCTGACTATTCTGCCATACAATTCCCCTCATTTCGATGGTCGGATGGTAAAACTGAACTGACACGAAGTTGAAACAGAACTGTTTGGGCTGAATCTACATCATGTGCGGAATCTTCGGCATCGTAGCGCGGAACGCGCAAATTCCTGATGGCCTGCTCGAGCGCTGCACGCAATCGCTCGCGCACCGCGGCCCCGATGACGGTGGCACGATTCTGCTCCGCGATTCGTCCGCCGATCCAGTCGAGATCGGCTTGGGCAATCGCCGCCTTGCGATTCTCGACCTTTCGCCCCTCGGCCATCAGCCCATGCACGATCCGCAATCGGACAACTGGATTGTCTATAACGGAGAGATTTACAACTTCCGCGATGTGCGCGCCGAGCTTGGGCGCGCTGGAGTCAGCTTCGTCAGCAATTCCGATACCGAGGTCTTGCTGAAAGCCTACGCTCACTGGGGCGAACAATGCCTTGGGAAATTCCGTGGCATGTTTGCCTTGGCGATCTGGGACGCGATCCGGCACCTCCTTTTCCTGGCGCGCGATCCCATGGGCATCAAGCCCCTTTACTATGGACACTTCGGTTCCTATTTTCTGTTTTCTTCTGAAGTGCGCACCCTGCTTGGGACCGGGCTTGTTCCTCGCACGCTTGATCGCGCCGGGGTGGTGAACTTCCTGACCTTCGGGTCGGCCTATGATCCCCTTACTTTGATTGAGGGGATTCACGCGCTTCCACCGGGCCACATGTTGACCTGGGAAAAAGGTACGCTGCGGCAATCTGCGTATTGGGATCTGGTCGACGCCGATGAAGGAAGTTCAGCATCAACCCGAGACATTGATTCGTCTCACATTGCAGAGTTGACGCAGCAAGAACTGCAGCCGATCCTCGAAGAAGCCGTGCGCCTGCAACTGGTCAGTGATGTTCCTGTAGGCGTGTTCCTTTCCGGTGGAATCGATTCCAGCGCTCTGGTCAGCATTCTCAGCCGCGGTGGAGTGACACCAGCGACTTTCTCGATTGTCTTTCGCGAAGCTGAATTCTCCGAAGCCCAACACTCGCGCGCCGTCGCCGCGAAGTTTCATACCGATCACCACGAGATCGCAGTTTCCCAGACGGACGTCCTGGAGTCGATCCCGGGCGCGTTGCAGGCAATGGACCTGCCGACGATGGACGGTGTCAACACCTACTTCGTTTCACGGGAAGCGCGCCGTGCAGGTGTGAAAGTAGCTTTGTCGGGGCTTGGCGGGGACGAAGTGTTTGCGGGATATGCCAGCTTTCGCACGGTTCCGCGCATGGAACGCTTTGCTCGCGCATGGAATCATTTGCCTCACATCGTGCGTGGCACGCTTTCCTCCGCATTCTTGGCATTTAGCCCGGACAACGATCAGAATCGCAAGCTCGCGGCCCTTGCCACCGCCAACGGCCAGCTCGTGCATCCCTATTTCCTTTCTCGTATGCTGTTTACACCGGGCCGGCGCCAGCTTCTAATTCCCGCGCTGGACGGGCGAATCGTCGAGGCGGCAGCCCAATCCCAGCGGCTGCGTCTGGATCGCGCCCTCGCTCTCGACCCCGTCAATCGCGTTTCCTATCTCGAGTCCCGCTGTTATATGCTCAATACACTGTTGCGCGACGCTGATTTTATGAGCATGTCCCAGGGCCTGGAAGTCCGAGTTCCTCTCATCGATCACATTCTGGCCAAAACGGTGCTGTCGCTTCCCGGCGCGTGGAAGCTGAACAGTACTCCCAAGAAACTGCTCGTACAGGCCTTGGCGGGCTCGCTGCCAGAGGAAATTGTTCACCGCCCGAAGCGCGGCTTCACGCTACCCTTTGAGCAGTGGATGCGCCAGGAATTACGCTCTGAGATCGATCCCGTGCTGGAAGCAAAGCGGATCCACAATGGTCCACTCGCTGGCTTGCTTGACGGCCATCAGGTGCAACAGGTGCGGAGTGATTTTCTACAGGGCAAGGTCTCGTGGTCGCGTCCGTGGGCCTTGTATGTGCTGCAGCGCTGGTGCGAACTACATTTGTAAACCGTTCTGATATGCAGAAAGTCGACGAAATTGTGGCGTCGCGGTCCGTTGTGCAAACCGGCAAGCTCCCGGTGAGCGTCATTGTGGCTGCGCGCAACGAGGAGAAGAATCTTCCTCGTTGCCTCGAGTCGTTGCGCGAGATTGGCGAAGTCTATGTGATCGACTCACAGAGCACCGACGCCACGCCCGAAATTGCCCGCACCTTCGGGGCCAAGGTCATACAGTTTCACTATCAAGGCGGTTGGCCCAAAAAACGGCAGTGGGCCATGGAGAATCTTCCGCTGGAAAATGATTGGATTCTGCTGGTCGATGCCGATGAGGCTCTTACTCCGGAACTGGCGGAGGAGATTCGGCGCGCGATTCAAAATCCTGCAGCGAACGGATACTACGTATCGCTGCAGATGCACTTTCTCGGAAGGGTTCTTCGCCACGGCGACGCCAACTTCTGGAAGGTCGCTTTGTTTCGCCGGAACAGGGGCCGCTACGAATGCCGTTTGCGGGAGCAGGACATGTCGATGGCCGACATGGAGGTCCACGAGCACATTTTGGTTGACGGCGCTACACGCCGCCTGAAGAATCCGCTGATTCATCACAACGTGGAATCGCTCTCCCGCTATATTCAAAAACATGACGAGTATTCGAACTGGGAGGCGCGTGTACTTCTGCAAGGCGAGCGGAACACCGGCGAACTGACTCCGTCGATACATGGAACCCAGGCGCAACGCCGGCGCTGGCTGAAGAAACGGCTGTACGCCCTGCCCGGCTCTCCCGCTCTACTGTTTTTCTATCGCTATTTTC
>Ga0207153_1008_pt1 | contig 41221 bp, 44 predicted proteins | sample Alteio_BWMinHeat_27_FD_153580 | JGI IMG/M metagenome (GOLD analysis project Ga0207153, IMG submission 153580) | Enriched cells from forest soil in Barre Woods Harvard Forest LTER site, Petersham, Massachusetts, United States -... | ecosystem: Environmental > Terrestrial > Soil > Temperate forest >...
GCCTATCCATTCGGAGACGAGGCGCGCATATTGTCGCGTCGTCAAATTGCGTTTGGTACTACGGCGACTCGTGAACAAAAACTCTCCGGGCCCTTTGTTGGCGACTTTCAAATAGTCGTCGACCGCTTGGCGGGTCTGTTCGCCCAATTCAAATCTGACTGGCCGTCCCGTCTTCTTCTGCCGAATCGTTGCGCGATCCGCCCGTGTATCCGCTCGCAGGGACATCCTCGACCTTGATCGCGACGACGTCACAGCCACGCAGCTTGCTGTCGATTGCCAAGTTGAACATGGCGAGGTCCCCAAAATCATGACTGTCCTAATTCCCCGCCGCTAGTGTCAAGGAAACGGCCCCAGCCGGGGGCGGCCGGGGCCATCTCTGGGGGTGAACGACTCAGGTGCGGCCCGCGACGTTCGGTTACAGCCGATCACATTTCGCACGCAGCCAGCGGTTAGTATTGCTCACTATCCTGATTTATCAGCATGGGTGTCCTAATTAGGCCAGCACCGGTCGGCTGGTGCTGGCCTGTTTTAACCCTCAGTGGCCTAAGTTGAATTTCGCAGTGGCCTAATTCGAATCCTAATAGGCCGTAAATTTGCCGCGCTCCGTTCTAGGTAGAACTACGGAGTCTGGGAATTTAGGGGTACCCACATGGTATGTTCGCGGGGATGTGATCCCTGTGGAGTAATAGTTGTGAGATATTGACTTTTTTGAGATGTTGGCACGCGCGGCGGGGGTTTTATGGATAGCGCACAGCATTTCCTAGATAGCGCACAGCATTGCCTAGATCGGTCGGCAGAATGTCTTCGTTTGATGAAATTAGCACAGAATGAAGCTGAAGCCGAGGTTCTGAGAAATCTCTCCTCTACCTGGGCGAGACTTGCCGGCCAAATCGACCGATACCGCGCGCTCACGCGTGAACAAGGCCGCCGCGTCGTCCGAAAGTAAGGCCGCCTCAGTTGGCGGCCTCTTTCATTTCATCACGTCATTATCCATTATCCGAATTGGGCGGCAACCCCTGAGCCTTGCGATATTCCGCGTCGCCCGGAGGTGGCGGAATCTTATTCGAGACACCGCCCCGTTCGCGAGTCATGATAAGCGACCGCGTGTGCGCTTCATCTCGCATCGATCGGCAAATTCTCCATTATGCAGTGCCTAGTGTGTACCGCCGCAAAGCGTTGCAAGAATTCGCACCCGCGGTGGGGCGGCTTCCTAAACCGTGGGTGAAGCTTGAGTCTCCCGGGGATCGCAACGCGCCGTCGATTGGCCGAGCGCCGTGACGATGTGATCGACCACTTCCTCGACCAGGATACGGTCGTCGCCCTCGCCCATCACGCGGATCACGGGCTCGGTGCCGGAGGAGCGGACCAGGAGCCGGCCGTGGCCGTTGAGGCGTTTCTCGCCGGCATCAATCGCCGATTGGACCTCGGCGTCGTCGAGCGGCTTGCCGCCGCGATGGCGCACATTCTTCAGGATCTGCGGCAGCGGATCGAAGCGGTGACAGACTTCCGACACCGGGCGGCGAAGTTTTTGCACCACCGCGAGCACCTGCAGCGCCGCGACAAAGCCGTCGCCGGTGGTGGCGTAGTCCGACAGGATGATGTGACCGGAGGGCTCGCCGCCGAGATTGTAGCCCCGGGTCAGCATCTGCTCGAGCACATAACGATCGCCGACCGGCGTGCGCACGAGTTCGAGCCCGATGCCGTCGAGGAAGCGCTCCAGCCCCAGATTCGACATCACGGTCGCGACAATACCCGGCTTGGAAAGGCGGCCGTCTTCCTTCCAGCTTTGCGCGATTACCGCGAGCAGCTGGTCGCCATCGACCAGATGGCCGCGCTCGTCGACCAGGATGACCCGGTCGGCGTCGCCATCGAGCGCGATGCCGATGTCGGCGCGCATTTCGCGCACCTTGCGGGCGAGCGCTTCCGGCGAGGTCGATCCGCATTCCTTGTTGATGTTGAAACCATCCGGCTCGACGCCGATCGAGATGACGTCGGCGCCCAATTCCCACAGCGCTTCCGGCACCACCTTGTAGGCGGCGCCGTTGGCGCAATCGACCACCACGCGCAGGCCGTCGAGGCTGAGATCGCGCGGCAGCGTGCGCTTGGCGAATTCGATGTAGCGGTCATGAACGCCGTCGATGCGGCGGGCGCGGCCGAGGCTCGCGCTCTGCGCCAGCTTTTTCTCGAGCGATTCATCCAGCAACTGCTCGATCTGCTTCTCGACGTCGTCGGAAAGTTTGAAACCCTGCGGGCCGAACAGCTTGATGCCGTTGTCTTCGAACAGATTGTGGGACGCCGAAATCATCACGCCGAGATCGGCGCGCATCGACTTGGTCAGCATCGCCACCGCCGGCGTCGGCATCGGGCCGAGCAGCAGCACGTCCATGCCGACCGAGGTAAAGCCGGCCACCATCGCGTATTCGATCATGTAGCCGGAAAGCCGTGTGTCCTTGCCGATGACGACGCGATGACGATGCTCGCCGCGCTGAAACACCAGACCTGCCGCCTGCCCCACCTTGAGCGCCAGCTCCGGCGTGATCAGACCGTTGGCACGGCCCCGAATCCCATCCGTACCGAAATATCTGCGGCTCATGTATCCCCCTAGCAGCTATCGAGGATTCCCGAATCGCCCAGCATGGATCCGCGAACGCCTCCTAGCGTGTAGCGTGTTATAATGCTTGCGGCGTGAAAGTGGCTTCAAAAGCCTGACACGCAACAGGGTTTCCTGTTGGCCATGCTTGCTCCTTTTTGCATTAGGCCGAGTGCCCGTACACGTCTTCACAGGGCAGCCCGTAAGTGTGTTTGCGCAATAACCGCCCGATTGCGAACCGCGTCGGAATCCCGGGCCGGCCCGAACAGATCGTCTGACCTCGTCGTCTCGGGTTTCTTCGGTCGCATCGTTCCCCTCCGATGGGGCAAGAGAATCATGCTTCCCCAAAAGGGGAATTTAAAAAATGAAATTGCAAGATTTTGCGTCCGAAGCCCACAAAACCTTGCGATCTCAAAGTCGTGCGTGCGCCAAAAACTGACTCTCGCCCAATGGCTTAGAAATTGCTCACGCACGACTCGTTAGCTAGTCCAAGGATTTTGAATCTTTTGGGGAGGAGGTCTTGACGTCGAACGCATCCTGGTCAGTCTGCGGACGCTCTCGAAGCAGATCCAGCCACCCATCAGCGAGTTGCAGCCAATTCGCACGTTCGTCGGCGGTACGGGCCCGACGCGCATGTTGTTGCGCCTCTACCGCTCTACGTCGGAACTCGTCGTCCCGGTTCATCGTTAGCCCCCAATCTGGTGAGCATCAATCATCGTGAGTTGTACGCGGCACCTGTTTCTGCGTCGCGCGTCCCCCGCCAAATTCAAATCGTGCTGCCGCTGGCGAAGAAAGTCGTTAGAATACGGCGCCCGGCAGCTAGTCGCCGGGCCGGGGCGCGCCAGGGGTCCTTCGGTTGACGCCTTTGCGGATCAGGCGGTCGATGCGCGGTACGTCAACGTGATTTGCTTCGTGCTCGATCGCGGTCAGCGGTACCGATGACCCGATTTGCTTGATTTCGGAGATAACCCCGACAGGCCTTGGAAGCTGCTTGCTCACATCGGAAATTGAGGGCAGGGAGCTGTCGTTCGCCGGTCGTGTCAGTGTCCCATTGTTCATCCCCCAAATCGCAGCCTGTGTCCGATTCTGGACCCGGATCTTGCGCAGGATCGCCTTGACGTGAACCTTCACGGTCGCCTCGGCGATATCGATCTTTCGCGCGATGCATTTGTTGGAGTCGCCTTCGATCAGGCAGCGCAGGATTGATTTTTCGCGCGCGGAAAGCTGAGGCGTGAGCGCGTCCTCGGTCGTGAAAAGGATCACCTGGTTGTTTTCGTCGCGGGGCACCGCCTCGCCGAGTTGCCCACCTTCGGGACCGAGAACGAATGACAGAAATGCCGGCGGGAAAATTGTTTCACCCATCACCACCAGTTCCAAGGATTTGATGAATACATCGCACGTCATGATATCGACGAAATAGCCGTGGGCGCCTGCCCGAAATGCAGAAACCAGCTTGTCCAGCCGATCGTGATCGGCCACGATCGCTATGCGGCCGCCCGGGTGCTGATCCCTGAGAAGTTCGATTTGTTTGACCGCGGCTTCAAAATCGTCGCCGGTGTGAACCACGAGAAACAGCGGCTGGTGTGGTTGAAGTTTGCTCGGGAGCAAATCATCGGCGCAAGATACCGAAGCTAAGATCCGAAAATTTGCCGAGCGTAGGATTCTGGCAAGTCCTTCTCTAAGTAAAATGCTTTTCCCAACGAGTATGGTTGCAAAAGATTGTCGGCTCCTCATGGTGACCCTCCCAGCCTGGACACGCATTGACACTGGACCGGCCTATGAGCTCCGGCCCTCTCATCTTGTGATTGTCGATGGGTTGAGGACCCCTTCTTATGTGGAAGTCCTGACATCAAATAAATTGGCTTCTTCAGTCGATGGAGCTCTCCGCTTTAAATAAAATGTCTTGGTCAAATTGCTGTGACACATTACTTAATGTTAGATTCGAATTGGCGATATCCCTATATACCTTTGGTTATACGGGGTTTGTACGGGGCGCGTGGGCAAGTTCGGATGGAATGTTGTTCATAATAGCAGGCAGTGGTTGGCGCTTCAGATATTCACAACAACAACGCGTGCTATGTGAGCCTGATCTCTGAGCGAGCGACGCGTGAGAAGCTACTAGGCATTGCAAGGGTCATGACGCCGCGGGTGCATTCTTGACCCGTTAAATCGGTTCAGATGTTTGCGTGGTATTCCGTTACTTTCGATTTGCGCGCAATTTGATCCAGGACTAGACAAGTAAGCAGATCAAACTGCTGCCCAGTATGGTTAATTTTGCGGTGCGGCCTAATGACAGCCACCGGACAGAAAAATAGTGGCGCCGCGTATGGTTAGAGGGAAACATGATTGGGCGCGTGGGGTTTTAGTTTTGTAGGGGGACGGCTGAGGGCCGCCTATGCGTTGTACCAGTGTGGTGATCGCGGATCGTCATCCCGTGGTTCTGCAAGGTTTGACGAACGTACTCGAGGCAGAGAGTAGCTTCAAAGTTGTTGCGAGCTGCAGTGATGGCACGGACTGCATGGAAGCGATTCGGCGTTTGGTCCCGGACATCGCCATCCTCGACATCTCGCTGCCTGGCCTGACCGGGCTGGAAATCCTGGCCATCGCTAATTCCGAGAATATTCCCACCCGGCTGGTTTTCTTCACCGCATCTATTGAGGATCGCGAACTGGTGATGTCGGCCGCCGCTGGCGCCTACGGTGTCATTCCAAAGGATGTGACGCCGGATATTCTGGTGCAGTCCTTGCGCCAGGTCGCGGATGGCCAGAGGTTGTTGCCGCTACCTTCCGCCGATCAGGCCGTGGCCCGGGAGCGAGGTAACATCGCGATTACGGAGAACGTGCTGACGGTGCTGACGGACCGTGAGCGCCAGATCATGGCTTTGGTGTCCGAAGGGTTGTCGAACAAGGAAATCGGGCGCCGGCTGAATGTCGCCGACGGCACTATCAAGGTGCACCTGCATCACATCTATCAGAAGCTTGAAATCAGCAACCGGACCGTGCTCGCGGCGCTCGCGATATCGCACAATGATCGCGCGAGCGTCCCTCCCGGAGATCAGGTCGCAGGACTTGCCCCGGTTCAGCAGCGACCGGAAAAGCGCGACGCTGCCGCTGCCGAATTCTCCGGGTGCAATCCATCGGCGAGGCCAGCGTCACGGGACGACTGACGAGGAGAGCCGCGGCGGTCGCTTCGCCGCGGATCTTTGTTGGGCAGTTCCGGGTCCGAGATGACCTGGCACTGAACTTCCATCCAACGTCGATTGCCAACGCCGCAGCCCGGACCTACGCAGCGAGGTTCTGTTGAAGTCATCAGGGTCGCAGGTAACTCCAGCCTCGCTCTTGCAGTTCCATAAGCCGCACGACTCCGGCCTCGACGACCTTCGCCTGCGAGATCAGCGGAATATCTTTCGCCTCAGCTCTTGTCATATTCTCGCGAGTATTCCCACATGCAGAAAAGGCGAGCTGCGGCATGGCTTCGCTCATCGATTTGATGCGCGCTTTGACGGGAGAGGTGTCGTCTCGCAGCATGTGCAGTCCGGGTCCATAGGCGACCACTTCGATCTCAACCTTTTGGCCGAGCGCGCTGTAATGCTGAGCCACATTGCTCACGTTATTGAGGGCGAGATTCATCACGGCGGGGTCATTGACGTCGACCTGCACAACCAGCCGATGCGGCTGCTTTTGGTTGGCGGCAGCGCTGATTTTGGCGGGGGCCCTGAATTGGGCAGAGATTCCGGTCTGCGTGCTCAACGCCAAGGCGAGGGCAATGGAGGCCACGCCAATGAAGATGGAGAATGATTTTTTCATGGTGTTTTCCTTGAGGGTGCCGGCTCAAGTGCACGCTCAGCGTAGTTACGCACGAATATGCGGGTCAAGAGCGTTCCACCAAATGACCGGTCGATCTCCTTAATTGCTGCGATTGCTACGGCTACTCCCTTCTGACTACCTCAATTGCGACATCGACAAAGGAGCGGTGAAGGCTGTGTCATGGGAAGACCCAACTTGAGTTCTCATGATGGGCGCCAAGGCTGTCGTTGCACCAATCGAAAAGGGACTTCAGATCGCGCAGCCCAACGCCAGGCGGGACGAATCCTTGCTGGGCTCGCAGGCTGTTGAAACGACGATCACCGAGCAAAAGCAGAGTCTCGAACCAGGCCGTGAGAAAGTCGACGTTGTCACAGGTAGGCTTACTCCCATTCAACAGTTAGACGAAGCGCAGGGCAAAGCCGCGCAAGTCCCACAATCCGCCGCAGTGTGGGAGCTCGGTGCCGTGCGGATCGCAGGCCTGGAAGCCGTGCAAGCCACCGAGGCGGAGACCAAGCAATGGCGGACGCTTGATCAAGAGCCTGAAAGGGCACTCCACGAAAATCATGGCGTCATTCCGTCGCTTGTAACAACCGTTCCATTTTCACGTTCCGGTGCCTTACGCAACGGATGGTAGATGCATCGGAGGGGAAGATGTGTGGAATCGTCGGTGTCGTGGGTCGAGGGCCAGCCGCTGCTCCGATTCTGGATGCGCTGAGGCGGCTTGAATATCGAGGATATGATTCCGCCGGTATCGCCACGCTCGAGCGCGGTCTCCTGACGCGGCGGCGTGCGGTAGGGAAGCTCAAGAACCTGGAGAGCAAGCTTACTTGTGAGCCGCTCGCCGGCCTCATCGGCATTGGCCACACGCGCTGGGCGACTCATGGCCGTCCGAACGAAAAGAACGCGCATCCGCACGCGGTTGATGGCGTTGCCGTCGTCCACAACGGCATCATCGAAAATCATCGCGAATTACGCAATGAGCTCAAGCAGGCTGGCTCGCGTTTTGCGACGGATACGGATACCGAGGTGATCGCGCATCTCGTAAGCCAACAACTGAAGAAAGGATGCGAGCCAGTCGATGCGGTACGCGTCGCGTTGCCGCGGCTGGAAGGCGCGTTTGCGCTGGCGTTCCTGTTTGAAGGTTACGATAATTTGATAATTGGAGCACGCAAAGGATCGCCGCTTGCGGTCGGGTATGGCCGCGGCGAAATGTATCTTGGGTCTGACGCGATTGCTCTTGCGCCACTTACCGACGTGATCAGCTTCCTGGAAGACGGTGACATCGTCATGGTCACGCGGCAGGGAATCGATTTTTTCAACGCCAAGGGCGAACACCTGCGACGCTCGCCGGCCAAAATCACCGGCTCGGCCATGCTTGTCCAGAAAGGCGGGCATCGGCACTTCATGGTCAAAGAAATTCACGAACAGCCCAGAGTGGTCGGGCAGACGCTCGCGCAATACATCGATGTTGCCGGCGGCACGATCAAAATGCCGAAAGATGTTGAGTTGAATGTTCAGGGCATCAATCGCGTGTCGATCACGGCCTGTGGTACCGCGTTTTACGCAGGGCTGATTGCCAGATATTGGTTCGAACGTTATGCAGGGCTGCCGGTCGAGATCGATATCGCGTCTGAATTTCGCTATCGCGATGTGCCGTTTGAGTCCGGGAACCTGTCGATTTTTGTATCGCAATCCGGAGAGACCGCCGACACGCTTGCCTCGCTGGAATTCGCCAAAGCTCGCGGGCAACGCGTCCTTTCGGTCGTCAACGTGCCGAACTCGACAATAGCGCGCTCGAGCCAAATCGTATTGCCAACGCTCGCAGGTCCAGAAGTCGGGGTGGCTTCCACCAAGGCGTTCACCTGCCAATTGGCGACGCTTGCCTGCCTCGCTGTTGCGGCCGGGCGCAATCGTGGCGTGCTTTCGTCCGACGACGAGGTGCCGCTGGTGCGGGCGCTCGCCGATGTTCCAAACTACATGACGTGTGCGCTCGAACTGGAACCGAAGATTCGCCAGCTTGCTCGCAAGATCGCAGCGTCGCGCGATGCACTCTTCATTGGGCGCGGAACCAGCTATCCGCTGGCGCTGGAAGGAGCGCTCAAGCTCAAGGAAATAACTTACATTCACGCCGAGGGTTATGCTGCCGGAGAACTCAAGCACGGACCGATCGCGCTCATCGAAAAAAATCTCCCCGTTGTCGTGATTGCGCCGGGTGACATGACTTTTGAAAAAACCATGTCGAACATGCACGAAGTGATCGCTCGCGAGGGGCGCACGATCCTCATTACCGATCAAAAAGGGGCATCACTTGCGGCCCCGGAATCCTGGGCAACGCTGGTCCTTCCAGACATGCCGACCCTGGTCGCACCCCTTGTTTTCGCTTTACCATTGCAGCTTCTTGCGTACCACACCGCGCTTGTCCTGGGAACCGATGTCGACCAACCGCGCAATCTCGCTAAATCGGTTACTGTCGAATAATTTGGCCATCGGGGCAAGCGTGGCAACCTCATCAGAAGCTGGAGCAGAGCGCGGCTTGTCGGAGTCGGCGGCAATCAGGCCGGAAAGGCAGCTCCATCGACGAGCCCTTCTGCCATGCAACGTCGGACCGCCGTCTCGAACAGCGTTCGAAGCATATCCGCAACCGCGGAAGCGGCCATGCCTGTTCTTGGAGAAGGTCGAGTGGTCCGGCACCTCGCCATCGAGGCCGAGTCGACAAAACCAGCGGTAGGCGAGGTTCAGGTGCACCTCCTCGCACAACCGCCGTTCGGAACGAATGCCGTAACAGTAGCCAACCAGGAGCACCCGCACGAGCAGCTCGGGATCGACCGAAGGCCGTCCAGTGGAGCTATAGAATGGCGCCACGTGGCTCCGGACGTCCGACAGATCGACGAAGCGCTCGATCGACCTCAGCGAATGGGTAACAGGAACGTATCGCTCAAGCGAGAACTCGTAGAACAGCGCCACCTGTTCAACCTGCCGCTGACCCATCATCGATTCAAAATTTCCAGCACTGTGCGAGAACGTAAGCATTCATAATGATGGCGAGTGGATCGAGGTAGCAAATGGTTAAATTCGAGAGATATCTGTCGAAGGAAATGGTGGAAGCACTGGGAAAGCTATCGCAGAGTAGCAGAGGGGCGACGAACTGGTGGCAGGATGTGCTCGCGAGCAAAGACCTACATCTTGGAGTTCGTGCGGGCTATTTGAATGTTTATGCACAAGGCCAAAGCGTCTTTAAGATAGGGTCCAGCAATTCGTCCGGATTGGATGAAGAGGGCAAACCTCGGGTTGAGCTTCACTACAAATATTTGCTGAAACCCAGTCTGCCTGCCGAAAAGGAGTACGTTAGATTTGACGGCAATGAATTTTATATGAGGAGGAAGGAGTTCGATCCAGCCAAAATCGTGCAAACAAAATTTACACCCTCTGAAACAGTAAAGGAGCTTGCGGCGTCGGCGCGAAGATATTCTGGCCAGGAAAAGCAAGGCGTTCATGAAATTTCACAAAAAAACCCTTCCGTCGTCGATCTCGAGATCGCATTCACGAAAACTGATGAGGAAGGCAAAAAGAGTGCGCCACGGATGGACTTGGCGGCCTTACACAATTCGGACGGCAAAATTTCGGTGAGGTTCTACGAAGCAAAAATGGCTTCCGATTCGCGGCTTCGGCAGAACAGCAAGGGCGAGCCTGAGATTGTCGATCAGATGAAAAAATACGATCACTTTCTTTACTTCTGCAGGCGTGAACGAAGCCCCAGCCAGGGCGGCACGGCGGGTACGACTGCTTCAATCAACCTCGGCTCCGAAATCCCACCAACTATGCGGCGCTTGGGCTCGGCGCACCCTTTCATACCCGGCAACAGTGGCGTCGGGCTCCCTCAGCTGGCGCTTTGAGGGCGGTTTAGCCTCTCGATGCCCGCTTCTATCACGGCGATCTCTTCGTCGATTTGCCGGATCGGCATGCTGACGTCGAGACCCATTTGAGATTTAAGGTCGACCGCCAACCTCCGCCGTTGCATCTTGAGATCCTCCAGCTTGGCGGGCATTTAGCCGAACGTGGAAGTCCACGATTTGCTGGATTGCTTTCGTCATAGCCTATCCGACGGGCACTGCGACCAAATTGATCCTCTATAATCATTCCGCGCACATATTCGAGGGAAACCAGAGCTTGGCTTGCCACTCGACCGCTCGGACGCTTCGAGTTCACCTTCACACCTAAGCACGACTCCTGGCTCAACCTCATTGAGGGCTTCTTCTCCAAGTTCGCTCGCTCGCTCGGTCCTGCGCCACATCCGGATGGCTTCAAAACACGAGCTCAAGGAGCGCATCATGGCCGGTATCGACGATGTCAATCGCCATCCTGTCGTCCACACTGGGGCCTACAAACTCGCCGAGGCTGCCTGATATGATTCGAACCAAGAAAACGCTGGTCTAGCTTGATTAGTCGCGCAACCCGATCCAAGATGTTGGCGATCACTGCCCCCGCGATCGAGCCAAACGCCTTGGTCACGAAATCGGCAAATGTGCCGTGGCGGTCCGGAAGAAGATGCTGGGTTGCTTCAAGGGCCCCATCCCCAAGCAGAATAAGGCACAGAACCAGATACCAACAGCGGGATATATGCGAGCGCGTAAGCCCCGCAGAGCATCGCAAATGCGAGGAATCGCTCAGCATCGGCGGACTCGCCAATCCGCGGCCGGAGGTGATTGGGACAAAGCGTCGCGAAGATAATGACGCCCAGGATCACAGGTCCGAGGACTGCCGCGGTTGAACGAAGCCAACAAAATATTCGGTTTGTGCGTCCATCGATTATCGGCGTGGTTTTTGAGTCCCCTTCGGCGTCGGGCACGGCTGTTCTTCGGTCGAAAGTTGAGAGGTCCTTTTTAAAACGCACGGGTTGAATGCGCCCCTGATCGGAAGATTATCACAACGGTGGATTAACTCTCGGCGTACGCCTGTCCCCGACGCTGATCATACGAACGGCATGCCGACCCCACCGTAAGACTCTGCGCGGGAAGACTCCTCAGATAGTTTCCATCTTGACGCCGCCCCGAGAGGGCTCGGCAGGGCCAGATCTCCTTCGGCTGGCAGCCCGGCATGCGGGCGACGTGCGGCACGCCCTCGTCACCTCCTCCCGACGCGCAGCGAACCGACCCCGGTCGCGTCGGTCCGGCCTATCCCTAATGGGATATTTGAACTGCCTAGCCTTCGGAGACTGGCCTTGGAAGAATGTCCATGTCTGCGAATGGCTGGCGGATTTGCTGTTGGGAACCATGACGACCCTCCATGTGGGCGACTGAGTTACGGTCCGTAGATCACCAGCTCGCTATCCGACAAATCGGCAAGCCGGGGGCGCTGCGGACCCTTGAAGTATTTGCGGCCGCGCCGTCCCCTGTAAAAGCCGACCAGATCCTTCATGCGGCCGTTGGCGTCGAGAGCGACCAATATCCGGCCGCGCCGGAGCAGGAAGCGGCCGATGGCGCCGGCGCAAGCGACATAGTCGGCCACATCGGGGCAATAGATCAGCCGCATCGCCAGCAGGGCGATCCCGCGTATGCGCATCCGCTGCAGGACAAAGGGGTAGCCGCGGCCGTCGTCCGCGCGGCACACCAGACTGAGGCAGCCGCAAGCCGCGTGCCGCGCAAGCAGCGCGACGTCGGCTTCAGACAAGCCGTCGACCGCATGCGCGCCCTGCTGCACGACTTCGACGCGCATGCCCTTCGCCAAGCGCGACAGCGCCGGAAAAGAGAAGAACAAGCCGCCGCAATAGGCGCGGAATCCCTGGGTTTCGATGGTCCGCCAAGTCCAGTGCGCCGGGCTGATGTTGACGTAGGTGACGTGCTTGTGGCGCTGCGCGACGTTGGTCAGCATCGGCGCGTAGGTGCGATAGGCAGGTTCCACATACCAGCTGGAGAGATTGCAGCGGATCGAGGTCCCACCGCCATCGTCCCGTGCGGTGTAGATCAACAGCAGAACGCCAACAGGCGTCCCTTCATGGTCGAGCATGTACCCGAAGCGCGGGAAACCTTCGGGCACCTCGCGCACGGCAGAGCGCCGGAGCCCGTCTATCCAGTAGTCGCGCGAGCGGCGGGCAAAGCCGCGCGTCAGAAGATCGGCGATGGCATCAAGATCGGCTATTCCTATCTCGCGGCATCGGATCACGGTCCGAACTCCGTCATAGAATCCGCTCCCGCTTCTTCGTCGGCAGGTCGGCGAGCGAGAGCCCGGCGAGCGGATCGCGGCCGTATCTCCGGTTCTCCATGTTGCCCGGACGCATGATCTACGCCGCGGCCGGTCTGGGCCTCGATCGATACCTTCCGTTGAAGGCGAACGGCTTTGAGCGTCCGGCTCGCTGTCGCAAAAGATTGTCGCCTCCTCATGGTGACCCTCCCAGCCTGGACGCACAATTCACACTGGACCGGCCTATGAGCTCCGGCCCTCTAATTTTGTGATTTGCCGACCGGTAAGACCCTCTCCTTCCGTGAACGTCTTGGTGTCAATTTTTTGGGTGAAAATCTAGGTGTCCAATATTGTGGCTTCTTCAATCCTTGGGACTCCTCCGCTTCATAGGAAGCCAAAATCCGAAAGCTCCGCGCTTTGTTCTCGAAGTTTTTGTGAAATGGCGGATTAGTCTTTTATGAATGGTAGGCTCGAATCCCCGTTCTCGCTGAACTCTTTGGAGGTATAGTCCGTTTGGCTTAGTCCGCCGTTCCGACAAACGGTAACATTGCCCCCTCGGGGGTGCTCTGGCCCATGACGAGGACCAGAGCATGAAGCGCAGCCGCTGAGGCCGCGTTTCGGTCGCCGATCTGTGCCGCAAACACGGGCATGTTCTGCTCAAGCGGGAAGGCTACGTCATCAACCACACGAAGCTTTTCCGGCTCCATCCGGAGGAGAAGCTTGCGGTGCGCCGCCGAGGCGGGCGCAAGTGTGCGATTGGGACCAGGGCGCCGATGAGAAACGGTTCCAACGAAGACCGTCCACGTCATCCTCGACAACTATGCCGCCCACAAATATCCCAAGGTGATCTCTTGGCTCGCTCGCCACCCGCGCGTCACCTTCCACTTCACGCCGACTAGCGCCTCATGGCTAAACGAGGTTGAAGGCTTCTTCGCCGTGCTGACCAAACGACCGCTCAAACGCGGCACCTTTGTTGGCATCATCGATCTGCAGGCTGCCATCAATGGCTACGTCGCAGACCACAACACTGACCCAAAGCCGTTCCGATGGAAGCCCAACCTTGATAAAATCATCGCCGCCGCGGCTCCGAGGGCCCCAGACGTTGGATTCAATCCACTAGTCATGACGAATATGCGGGTCAGACGTTCCACCAAATGAGCGCATGATCTTAATTGCGGCGATTGGTACAGCTACTCCCTTTTGGCTACCTCCATTGCTACATCGACAAACTAGCGATGAAGGCTGTGTCATGACAAATAACCATGCCCTAAGACCCAACCTGAGTCATCACGATGGGTTGGCAGGCAATTGAGGCGGCACCCAAGGATGGATAGCTGCTGCTCCGGTTCTGAAAGTGATCAGGGCCAATGGAACGATCGCCGCTGCGCGAAGAAAGAAACATCAGGCTCTTAGGACAATTGGTTCGTTTCAGCGCAATTGGTCTTGCATTGACCTTGGTGATATTGACGATCGTACCGGCCGCAGAACGGCCCGAGACCGGTCTCCAGCACGATGTTGAACATTTCGGAGCTTTCTTGCTGCTCAGCCTCCTGTTCGCTTTCGGATTCCGGGCCAAAGCAAGGTCCATGCTGCTCGGTTCAATAGCATTCGCGGCATTCATTGAAGGCGCCCAGATCCAGCTGCCGACGCGGCATGCTCGCCTGGAGGATTTTCTGGTCGATGCGGCGGGACTTTGCGTGGGTATCTTAATCGCACGGCTGGTCTCGCGAAGCTACCTTCGGCTGTCTTTGACAAAGGATGGTTTTCGAGCGCCCGTTGAGTAAGCCATCACCTTTCGTTTGATCCTGGAGTCGTCGGTCTGACATGCGAATAACAATGGTTGGTACTGGCTACGTTGGCCTATCCGGCGCCGCAACGATCCTTGTTTCCCTGCCGGGCTCGACTCTAAGTTACTGTCTTCTCACGAAGATCTCGTTTGGGTTCGTTCTGCCGACTTTTCGGTATTACCTCTATCGCGGGCGGACCTCCTTCTCAACGATGGTTTTCTCAGCTTTGAATCCGAGCGCTGCGAGTAGCGTTCCAGCGCAGCGAGGCGTCGAACCGCCGTATGTAGCGCATCGGGGTCCTGAAATCTCGACAAATTGTGAACGTCATTGAGGGGGGACAAAATTGAAATTGCACGCCGAATGCCACCAATTCCAGGAACCGCCTCGACCGCGCGTTCCTGAATGACCCCACCCCGCTGCCCGGCGATCAATTCAAATCATGAAGTCATTCAGGAAGGAACTTCGAGCAGTTCACGCCTTCCATGATCGGACACAATCCGCCGCCTAACCCAAAGGGGGGGTCCCCCATGCGGGTTATAGGATTCGCGTAGGCGGAGAGCATAATGACGCATCTGAAAAGGCCGTATCGCCATGCGATGGGGGAGTGCAGATGGGTCGTACGGTCATTCTCGATGAGCAAGTCAATAATGTTCGCGACATCGCGGGCACGTCGCGCAACGCTTCGAACAAGAGGCGGCTTACGCAGAAATCAATGAGGGACCTGCCCACGCAGGGACGATCCGCGATCCTGCGGATGGCCGTCGCCATGCTCGCGATGACATGGGCGTCGGAAACGCGGGCTTCCCCGGATCAAGCGGGACACCTGGCGAATACGCAACACGCGACGGCTGCCCGCAATCTCGATTCTGTTGGAATGGCAGGTGATGGCGATTTCGAAGCCTTGCCGCGGAGCCGAGGCGGCAACGACAAATCGGTGCAGGTTGCACAAGCGACGACCAGCGATACAGGACAGTCTCCGGAACAGGAACACCACTGGGCCGAGACACTGTCCTGCGAACTCACCAATGCAAGGCGCGATATCGAGTTGCTGCAACATCTCGAGCAGGAGCGCGATCGGGCCGAGTGGCTGGAGCAGGGTCTTGCGGCGGCGCGACGCGATGTCGAAACCCAGACCGCGCTGACGGCTAAAGCGGTCGAAGAAACTGCCGGGGTGAAGCAGGCTGCGCAGAGCGGCGCGGCGGAGTTGCAGAACGCCCTGCAACAGGCGCGTGAGCGGGCGGAGCGGCTGGAGCAGGATCTCGCGGCGGCGCGACGCGATGTCGAGACCCAGGCCGCACTTGCGGCAAAGGCAGGTGAGGAAGTTTTGCGGCGGAAGCAGGCGGCGGAAGCCGGTGCTGCCGAGCTGAGGCAATCGATGCAGAAGGAGCGCGAAAGGGCCGACGCGCAGGCACAAGACCTCTCCCTGACGCGCAGCGCGATCTATGCATACGAGGCTCAGGTCCGCAAAGCTGGAGACGAAGCGGCGGAACTCAACCAGCCGGCTGCAAACGGCGCGGTTGCGCTGGGCAAATCCGCACAGGACGAGCGCGAGCCGTCCGCGCGACTGGAGGACGAACTTGCGGGGGCGCGACGCGATGTCGAAATCCAGACCGCACTAGCGGCGAAAGCAAGCGAGGAAGCTTCCCGGCTGAAACAGGCGGGGGAGAGCGGCGCGGCGGAGCTGCAGAAATCCCAGCAACAGGAACGCGAGCGGTCCGCACGGCTGGAGCAGGATCTCGCGGCAGCCCGCCGCGATGTCGAAATCCAGACCGCACTAGCGGCGAAAGCAAGCGAGGAAGCTTCCTGGCTGAAACAGGCGGGGGAGAGCGACGCGGCGGAGCTGCAGAAATCCCAGCAACAGGAACGCGAGCAGTCCGCACGGCTGGAGCAGGATCTCGCGGCGGCCCGCCGCGATGTTGAGACCCAGGCCGCACTGGCGACGAAAGCAAGCGAGGAAGCTTCCCGGCTGAAACAGGCGGAGGAGAGCGGCGCGGCGGAGCTGCAGAAATCCCTGCAACAGGAACGTGAGCGGTCCGCGCGGCTGGAGCAGGATCTTACGACCGCGCGGCATGGCTTCGAGACCCAGACCGCATTGGCGGCGAAAGCAAGCGAGGAAGCTTCCCGGCTGAAACAGGCGGGGGAGAGCGGCGCGGCGGAGCTGCAGAAGTCGCTGCGACAGGAGCGCGAGCGGTCCGCGCGGCTGGAGCAGGATGTTGCGGCGGCGCGACGCGATGTCGAGACCCAGACCGCGCTGGCGGCAGAGGCAAGCGAGGAGGCTTCGCGGCGGAAACAGGCGGCGGATGCCAGTGCCACGGCGTTGAGACAGTCGATGCAGAAAGAGCGCGAAAGAGCCGACGCCCTGGCGCAAGACCTCTCGATGACGCGGAGTGCGATCGATGCGTACGAAGCGCAGGCCCGCAAAGCTGGAGACGAAGCGGCGGAGCTCAGACAGGCGGTTGCAAGCGGCGCGCCGTTGCTCCGCAAATCCGCGCAGGACGCGCGCGATCGGGCGGAGCGGCTGGAGCAGGATCTCGCAACGGTGCGTCGCAATCTCGAAACCCAGACCGCGCTGGCGGCCAAGGCGAGCGAGGAGGCCGCCCGGGCGAGGCAGACGGCCGAGCGGGACTCCGCCGCGTTGCGCAGCTCGCTGCAGCAGGAGCGCGCCAGGGCCGAACGGCTCGAACGGGATCTCGCGCTTGCGCAAGGCGCCGCGCCCAATGTCGTGACGATCGGTTCGACCGCGCGGGCGGAGCCCGTCGAGGCGGGCGCGAATCCAATCGCCGACGACCCGGGACCAGCGGCGGGCACTCGAGGCGATGCTCGGCTCAATTCCGAGGAAGCTGCGGTGGCGACAGGCTTGGTTGCGCGCGCGAGCGGGCTGCTCCGGCAGGGCGATATCGGCGCGGCACGGATCGTGCTGGAGCGCGCCGTCGAGATGGGCAGCGCCCAAGCGAGCTTCTCGCTCGCAGAAACCTATGACCCATTGATCCTTGCCAAATGGGGAACTTATGGGACGCGCGGCGATACGATCAAAGCGCAAGCTCTCTATGCGAAGGCCGACGCCGCAGGAATTAAGGAGGCGAAAGCGCGGGTCGAGGCGCTGCGTCGGTAGCACCGGGCTTCTCGGAGCTGCGAAAATCCCTAACACGGTTTGCCGTGGAAAGGAGTTGGTCGATGAACAAGTTTGTTGGATTCCGCCGGCGGCTTTTGCTCGCGGCACTGGCCCCGCTGCTCATGATCATTCAGCCTTCCTTTGCGGACGCGCGGCCGCAAGATATTCGGCCGCACAACGTTCGTCCGGTGCGGGTCGTGCCACCGCCGCCAAGGCCGGAAGTGGCGGCAATGAACGCCTGGACTGTCGGGCTCGCCGGCGGGCTCCTTGAGGGCGCACCCATCCGCCTGGCCGCGGAGATCGCCCGCGTCGTCGACGACGGCGACAACCTGCATGTTCTGCCGGTCGTGACCCGTGGCGCCACGGAAAACGTGAATTCACTGCTCTATCTGCGCGGCATCGATGCGGCGATCATCAATTCGGACGCACTTGAGGAATACAAGAGCCAGGTGCCAGACATCCAGCGGCGCATTGCCTATGTCCTCAATCTATTCCCGTCCGAGCTGCATATCTTCGTTCGGCCCGAAATTCAGAGCTTGAACGACCTCGTCGGCAAGAAGGTGAACTTCAATACGCAGGGCACCGCCGCAGCCTATTCGGGACCGCTGATCTTCAGTCGCCTCGGTCTTGAGGTGGAAAAGACGTTCATCCCGCACCAGGTCGCGCTGGAGCAGATGCGCAAAGGCGAAATGGCAGCCGTCGTTTTCATTACGTCGAAGCCGGTGGATGCTTTCGTGCGCGGCCGATGGGAGCCGGGCTTCAAGTTCCTGCCGGTCCCCTATGAGAGCAAGTTCGAGGACTACTATCTTCCCGCCGCCCTGGATGCGACTGACTACCCCAATCTGATCAAGCAGGGCGAACGCGTGACCACGATTGCCGTGCCGACCGCTCTGGTGGCCTTCAATTGGCCCGTCAAATCGAACCGCTTTGAGCGTGTCGCCCGCTTCGTCGACTATCTGTTCTCGCGGATCGAAAAGTTGCAGGGACCCGGCTTCGATGCGAAGTGGAAATCGATCAATCTCGGGGCCACGGTTCCCGGTCTTGCGCGCTTTCCCGCGGCGCAGGCGTGGCTCGATCGCCAGCCGCACCCAACGCAAGCATCGCAATGAAACGCGCGGCCATCCCGTTCGCAGTTGCAATCGTGGTCGCGAGCGGGATTGGCTTGGCGCAAGGGACTGAAGACCGGATGGCGCAGCTTCGCGCCTGCTCTCGGATGGAGGGCGCCGAACGGCTCGAGTGCTTGGACAACCTGTCGCGTAGCATCGCGCCCGAGCGTCACGAGGCGCCCAAAACAGACAATTGGATGGTCAGTGAAACAACGTCGCCCGTGGATTATTCACCGATCGCCACCGCCACGACGTTCTCGCGCGACGGTCCGAGCGAATCCGCGATGAAGCTCTCAATTCGCTGCCGCGGCGGGCGGACCGAACTGGTGGTCGCGGGACCCGGCATCTCCGGCCGCAGCGACGATTACGCGATTTCCTATCGCATCAATGACGGTCAACCGCTGCAGATGGCGGCAGCCGTGCCTGCATTCGGAGCCGGTGTCGCGTTTGCGGGCGACGTTGTTCGCTTGTTGCAGTCGCTTCCGGACAGTGGAAGCCTCAGCATCCACCTTGCACCCCGGGCTGGAACCGCCCGGGCCGAAGTGTTCGCGCTGGCCGGGCTGGAGACAGTACGTGCCAAGCTGGCAGCAGCGTGCAAATGGCCACATGCCGTCGCGAAACCCAACGGGTGATGGAGTCCGATAAGGTTAGTTGGATAGGAGAGGCACGATATGCGCGTTTCAGCATATTGGGAGAGTAGCCACGATTTGAGCCGTCGCGGTCCTGTTCGCCGCATCATTGGCTGCGTCGGAGGAGCGTGAACGATCTTCGGTGTCGACACGACGAACCCTGCAGCCCACCCATCGGGCATTGCTACACCGTCCATAAAACGAGTTCGCCACCAACGTAGACGACCTTTCTACCTCTGATGGGTGGCGCGCTTCCTGCCGCGTCCTCAAGCCCGCTCGTGCGGTCGGACCATTCGGCGCTTGTTCACACCTCAGGAGCGGACGCTCAGCCATGACGGTAGATATGCCTGGCCCGCTCCTGGACCTTCAGAAGCTCGGTACCCGCGATAGCCGTTGGGGTTCTTCAATTGCCAACGCCAATGGTCCGCACACATTTGCTCCAAGGACCGCGCCGATTTCCAACCCAACGTTTCTTTCGCAAACGTCGGGTCGGCGTAGCAGATAGCGACGTCTCCTGACCGGCGTTCCCCGATTTCATACGGAACCGACCTGCCGCTCACCGCCTCAAATGTCCGAATGACTTCCAGAACGCTGCTGCCGTTGCCCGTGCCAAGATTGGCCGTGAGCACGCCCGGTTGTCTCAGGTGGCGCAAGACGCTCAGATGACCGGATGCAAGATCGACGACATGAATGAAGTCGCGGATTCCGGTGCCGTCCGGAGTGTCATAGTCGTTGCCCCAAATCAGCAGCTTGTCGCGTCTTCCAATCGCCACTTGTGCCACAAACGGCAGCAGGTTGTTCGGAACGCCCGGCGGGTCTTCTCCGATGAGGCCGCTTGCGTGCGCGCCAACCGGGTTGAAGTAGCGCAGAATGCCAATCCGCCAATCGTCGTCGGACCGATAAAGATCCCTCAACATTTCTTCGATGAAGAACTTTGTGCGGCCCTACGGATTAGTCGGTCCAAGACGATGCTTCTCGTCGAGCGGCAGGTAGGTGGGTATCCCGTACACGGTCGCGGACGAACTGAAGACGAGCGTCTTTACCTTTGCCTTCTTCATGGCCGACACGAGCCGCAGCGTTCCAAGGACGTTGTTCTCGTAATACGTCATGGGGTGAACGCTGGAATCGCCCACTGCCTTCAGCCCCGCAAGGTGAATGACCGCAGTCACTCCGCAGGCACGGAGTATGCCGTAGATGGCCGCTTCATTCCGGATGTCGGCGTGCCGAAACACAAGCGACCGCCCGCAGATGGATTGTACCCGTGCGAGAGCGGCTTCGTTGCCGTTGGAGAGATTGTCGACCGCGACGACGTCGAACCCGGCGTCCAGCAATGCGATGCAGACATGGGACCCGATGTAGCCAGCGCCTCCGGTCAACAAGATCATTTCGGATGCTTTCCGTGTTCGCCAATCGGCTTAATACCTGCGCAGGCGCCGCCTATGCGCTCGAGACTCGGACGCGCTATGACAGATGCTGCCAAAGGATCGCCTGCGGCGCTCACGACTGTCGGAGTCGATAGCGACGCGAACACCAGCAGCCGCAGTCCGGCGTTACGCAGCCCGTTTCTCACCCGTTGCCAGCCGACAATCATCCCTCCACCTGATCCTCGCCAGAGGCCCAGAGCAACCACCCCGAAGGATTACCCCCTCTGGCACCTCGCACAATCTGGCGTGGTTGGCCGATTCCGGTCGTTTCAGTATGACACCGTGTTGTCAGAGATCGCTCCAACCAAGTGTTCGGCTCCTCGGATTGGCGAATCCCCGCGGTCGTAATAGGTGGCGAGCTAAATGGGCTCGGGGCGTGCCGCAGCCTCGCCTATGGGCGAAAACCGCCGTTGCTCCGCGATGAGGCTTGCCACATCCCGGTGATGGGCCGCTGAACGCTGACCCGAATTACGCGAAACTCTTAGTCAAAACTATTAGTATGATATGCGGGAAAAGGCCGCCGACCGGCGAAACTCATGTCGCCACGGTTCGCGTTCCGAAGTTGCGGCAGCCCTCGTCACCTCGTCCCGACGCGCAGCGAATCGCCCCCGGTCGCCTCGGTCCGGCCTATCCCTAGTGAGGTATTTGAACTGCTTGACCTTCGGACAGGCGCGTCAGGACCATCTTGGTATCGCAGGCTGACCTCGACAGCGTCACCCGGCTGCAACTCGGTATCTTCGCTTGCGATAATCCGTTCCGGCCCTTTCTCGCCTTTTCTAATGATGGCAATGTCCGGCTTACTGCCGGCTCCTCGTACGAGTTGCGATCGAACCATCGCAGTGTACTGAAGCTTCTCACCGACGCTCTGCAGCTTTTCGCGAATTTGGTTGAGCCTTAAGCTTGTGTCTTGCAGCTCACGGAGCAGGTCAAGCCTCCGCTGATCGTCGAGCTTTGTCAGCTTTCTGGCGAATTCGTCCTGCTGCTTCTTGACCTGCAGTAGTTGCGCAGAGGTCTGCAGCTTCCGGGTCGATGACAGCAGCACCGCGCGACGCGCATCCGTAAGGCGAGGACTGGTCAAGGAACCCTTGCTGAAGAGATCGGACGCTTTCTGCAGGTCTTCGAGGTCTGACTGAAATCCCTCTTCCTCTCTCTTCTGCTGCTCGGACAGCACGCGGACCTCGTCGTCTCCCTGTCGGACGCCGCGCTCGAGGAACGCCTTTTCCTGCTGATAATCGCTCTGCTTCGTCTTCAAATATTCCGTTTCTGCATGGACGATTTCCGAAATCGCCGATCGAGCTATGGGCACTTCCGTCAGAGCGCCTGGGCTGATCTGCGCCCCTTCTCCGAGCTCATTCTTGATGCGCCACATCCGCGCCTGCTCTTTGGCGAACTCCGTCCAAAGCGATCCATACTCGCTTCTCAAGTCTGCTGACTCGAGATACGGGTTATTCATTCTGATATGCATGATGTCGTAGCCGCCCGCCACAGCGATGACCTGGCGTGCGGTGGTGGCCGGACGATAAGGGTACTCACCCGGCTTCGACACGTCTCCATTTACGTAAATCGGCCTGTATTCCGCGACGGTCGTCGTGACCCCATCTGCGTCTATCACGATGACGACCTCGCGGCCATCCGGAGTCCTCTGACGAAACACCTTGCTGGCCAGTGCGGCCCCGATTTGGGCTCGGATCTGCGGTAAGGGCACGCCGGCTACTGTAAGCGTTCCGACCAGCGGCAACGAAATGTTTCCGTCCATTTGGACAGCAGCACGATACCGTAGCTCCGGTACGCCCGCCACCGCAACCTCCAGTACATCTCCAATGTTTACTCGATATTCGGCTTTTGCGTGAGTGACGGACATTGTCAGAGTCAGACCAACAGCCACCAAGCCCCACTTGATGCAACGACCCAGGTTATTGCCAAAGACATCGATATGGAAGCAATTGCGCAGTCTGGAGTTCGGCATCTTGGCAACTCGCTGTGCGGACGTGGTCATCGGGTGGACTCCAAATCTGTCCTTGGAAGGCAATGCGTCGACACCGCTACCTTCGGAGCAACCGTCCAGACGGGCGATCCGCAAAACTAACGTTCTGTTCCATCGTTGGCGCCGGGCCGCTCGTGCCTTCTTCGCTATTTTCGGTTGTATCGGTCTCTACCGATATTCGCATTCCGATCAGACCCATTGGGACGGGCAATTCGAGCGGGTTGCTTCTCGAATTTAAGTCCCGCAGCGCCGCGGCTCAACGGACCATCGTAGTTACCTATTTATTGCTAATTCCCATCCAGCGACCCGGAATGTTACAGATTTGGCGGCTGGAGTGAATGGGTGGCAGAGTGCTATGAACTATGCGTCCTTTACCAATTTGCCGGCCTCTACCAAGTTTCCGGCACACGCGGTCGATGGCGGCACGGCAGTCCCAGCACGCGTCGGTAGGGGCCGACTGGCTGCCCTGTTGGTGTTGGCGGCAGCTACCGAATTCCTGTTCGTAGCGGTTGCGGCCTATTTCGCGACCGTCCTCTATCATCGGTTGATCCTGCTGCAATCACCGGAGGCAGCCAAATACATTCCGGAATCCGTTCTGATTTCCACATTGAATTTGCTTGTCTCCATAGGGCTCCGGCACTATTCCCGGTTTCAGACACAGCCCCGCCACGTGTTCATCTGGAACGGCGCCAGCGGCGTCTTCCTCGTATTTTCCTTCTTCATCTCGACGATATTCCTTCTGAAAATTTCCGAAGATTACTCGCGCGCTACTATCATGGTCCAAGCTGTGAGTGTCGGCCTCGCGGTACTCTGCACACGGACAATGTGGTTCTCATTACTGCATTCCGCCATTGCGTCGGGCCTGGTCGACGCTAGGCGTGTCGTTCTTATAGGAGACCCGCATCACTGCTCGCATTTTTCCGCTCGAGCGATGGCCACCGGAATTCGGACCATCCGCTCGTTCGACTTTCCGACGGTTGGCGCCTACTCCTCAGTACCCGGCCCCATCCAAGTGCGACCTGATGCCCGCCAACTGGTCGCAGATTGCCGGCCCCTCCGGGCCGATGACATTGTCATTTTGATTTCGCAACAGGATGTTCAGTCTGCCCTCGCGCTTGCCAGCGCCCTATCAGACCTGCCAGTTGACGTTCACGTCGTCCCTGCGGGATCTGCCGATCTGATGGCGGTGTCGCGGATTACTCAGTTCGGCAATATGGTGACGATGCGGATCTTCCAGTCCCCCCTTACTCCTTTCAACCGAGCAATTAGACGAGTATTCGACGTCGCCGCTGCAATCGCTGGCCTTATTTTGCTTAGCCCCTTGTTCGTCATCGTTTCGCTCGCAATCAAGTTCGATTCCCGTGGGCCGGTGCTATTTCGCCAGACGCGGCACGGCTACAACAACGAGCCCATTCGCGTGCTGAAATTCCGATCAATGACCGTGATGGAGGATGGTGACAATTTCAGACCAGCCATCAGACACGATGCACGTGTGACCCGTTTGGGACGCATCTTGCGCCGCACCAGTATCGATGAGCTTCCGCAGTTGTTCAATGTCCTGGTCGGCGACATGTCGATTGTCGGGCCCCGTCCGCATGCAACTGCGCAAAACGAGTTGTTCGCTGAGGTGATTTCGTCATTTTCCCGTCGCCACAACGTCAAGCCTGGCATTACTGGTTGGGCTCAGGTCAACGGGTACCGTGGCGACACCGATACCCTTGAGAAGATGCAGCGTCGTGTGGAGCATGATCTGTACTATATCGACAACTGGTCGCTCCTTCTTGATCTCAAAATCATCATTTTGACCTTCTTTTCCAGAAAGGTGTATTGGAATGCTTATTAACCCTGTACTGACCGACCTTTTATTTAGCGAAGCGCGGGGCGTACTGGACTTGGGCATCCGTCGTGTCCCACCAGGCGTTTCTGATGTGCGGAGCCTCAGTTGTGCAACTATTAGCGCTGGTACGAGAAAATGCAGCAGGTAAATCCAGACGCTATGCCGCCTGAATTTCGTTCGCCAGTCGAGCCCCTGGCAGAAGGGGTGGCCTTCATACGGCGGCACCTCTCGATCATGTTGCTGACGTGTTTTGTAACGGTTGGCGTTGCTCTACTCTACCTCATTGCTGCAGTACCGACGTTTACTGCCGCCGCGAAACTCGTCATAGATGCGAAAGCGCCTGAAGTAGACGCTGTGTCCGTATCAACGACGGTGGAAAGTCAGATCGCAATCATAAAGTCTGAGGGTCTCGCTCGTGCCGTGATTGGGAAACTAGGTCTAGCAGAGGATCCGGAATTTGGCGGGCAAGCTGGCGGCGTGCGCGGCATGATCAGGCCGATATCCCGGCTGCTCGGCTGGAGTAAACCAGAAACGGAATTCAGCGTGATGCGACGCGCCCTGCAATCGTTCGACCGCAAGCTTTCGGCAAAGCGGGTCGGCCTTACGTACATTGTCGAGATTACCTTCGAATCCATCGACCCTGAGCGGGCGGCGCAGATCTTGAACACCGTTGCGGAGACGCATATTGCGGCGCAAATGGACGCAAAATTCAAATCGGCCCTGCGAGATGAGAAATGGGTCAAGGATCGGATGAACGATTTGAGCACTCAAGCGTCAGCTGCGAAAAAAGCAGTGGCGGATTATCATAAGAACAGGAGCGATGTCGCGCATTCCGCGGATACTGTCGACGCAGGTAAGCCCTCATCGCAATTAACGGCGAAGATGCAAGGTGATCTCCGCGAACTGGAAGCCGCCGCGGACTCCTCCGCAAAGGCCTATGATAATTTTCTCCGTGTGCTGCGTTTCATGGAGGCGCAACAGCAATCCTCTAACACCGAGGCGCATCTGCTCATCGAAGCGTCCCGTCCCTGGGAGGCCAGTTCGCCGAAAGTGGGAATCGTGCTCGGAATATCGACTGTTGGGGGGGGGCTTCTTGGCATCGCTATCGGAATGCTGCGTGATCTGTCAGATCGAGGCGTCCGCACCAGCGGGCACCGCAGCAGGGGGGCGCCGCCTGTGGCGGTTCTTCAACAAGGTGAAGCGGCCCTGGCCAATCAGAACTACACACCCGCTGCCTTGTCACCGCTTCGACGCCAGAACCCGAGGGAGGAGCCAGGTGCGTCAGCAGGGCACGCCGCGATTAGGCGCGGCCCAGACGCGTAATCGAGTCCAGGAGGATCACGACATCACGACCGGTTTCGACTAGCCGCTTGACCTTCTCGATCGTTGTTCGTCGCCCGGCCCGAAAGACTTTTGCTGATGAATCCTTCCCCCCCAATACGAATGTCGTATCGGCGAGGCGCAAAGATCACAGTGCGGCCGGCAGGTAGGGGGCTTCGGTGACGGCCGGCGCCACGGGGCCGAGCGAGTCACAAATGAGTTCTGACCTGACCCTGCAATGGCCATTGTGCGCAGACTTTTTGATCATAGCTGCGCCGAGAGTCTTGGTTGCAATCAGCAGTTGAGGCTTGCGAAGTTGTTCGTCAAAGGCCAAAGGCGTCAACGCTTCAGCCAGCCTCCCCTTCGGCAGGAACCGAAGTGGGTAACCCAAAAGAGTCCAGGCCTCAATGCGGTTACAAGCATATATACTCGATGCGGCGTCCACGATACGACAAAGTCATTCTTGCTTCTAATCGTCGGCGTCCGTCGTAGATGTTCACAACGGCAGATCTCGTGGACTCCTGCTCCGAATTATCGAGTGCGCCCCCCGGGATTGACTTGGTCGAGTATGCCCTCGGCGCAGCACGAAGCGTACAGGACAATTTGCTTTGTGCGGTACTCAGTGAAGTGAATGCAAGGGTCGTGGATGGTTAGATCCCTCTTCGGGAAGTCTGTACTGGCCTTCGTTTATCGTTGCTCTGGCGCGGTGGTCACGTTCGCCTTTGGCGTCAGTTTCGCCAGGATGATGAGCATCGAGGAGTACGGCGCGCTCGTGTCGCTGATGACCTTCGGGATGATCGCCTCGACGATTGGCTTGGCCGGACAGCCACTTAGTGTGTTGCTGGAAATACCTAGTCTCGCAGCTCGAAATGACTATACGGCGATCGGCTCGATCGTCGCAAAACGGCTTCGCGTGGCATGTCTGGGTAGTATTGCGGCGACAGTGATCGCCCTCCTCGTGTTCATGGCCGCTCACGGCCGGGACGGAATATTCGGACGCTGGGAGTACTCCACGAGCTTGCTTCTCATATTGCCATTGGCATTGATCGAAATGCAGAGCGCGGTGGGTCGCGCGCTTGGCTCCGTCAATCTCGCGGTCGTGCCGAAGGACGTGTTGTGGCGATTGCTCATCATATTGTTGGGCGGAGCTCTGTTCGTAACGTATGGCCATCCGCTGATGACGGCAGACGTTTTAGCGATCGCTACCGGCGTCCTGGTCGTGCTGATCGCGATTCAGCAAGTTCACCTGCGACGTCTCGCCGAGGGCCATAGGCTGTTCACCACGGCGCTGAGCCGATCGAAGGGCAGCATTGCCGACGTCCTCTCCACTTCCGCACCGTTCTGGGTGACCAGCATTGCCAACATGTTCGCTGCAATCGACGTCGTCGTCGTCTCGGTCATGCTTGGCCCGAACTCTGCCGGATATTATTACGCCGCCAACCGGATCTCGCTCCTTCTCGATTTCTTCCTGGGGACCTTCTGCATTCCCGCAGCGCCTCTTATCGCGCGCCTGTTCGACGAGGGTCGTCGCACGGAGATCACACGTGTCACGTCGGGTGCGGCACTCGCTGCCTTTATCGCAGTCCTTGGATGCGTCGTGGCATTGGCGCTGGTCGGCGACATCGCGTTGATGGCGTTCGGAAATGGCTTCGTTCACGCCTACGGCGTCCTGATGCTCCTGGCGCTCGGGGCGTTGGGGTCGACATACTTCGGCGTCGGCAGCATCGGCCTGACCATGACCGGGCACCAGCGGGCCGCGATGTACATCATGATCATCACTTCCGTATTGGGGCTCGCGGCCATGGTCGGCGCGACCTGGAAGTTCGGGATTTGGGGAACAGCGGTCGTTGTTGTCATCGTGTGGGTCGTCACAAAGGCATGGATGGCGGCCTACATCCACGCGGCGGAAGGGATCGATCTCACCGCCACCACGATGCTGCTCACCATCGCGAGGCGTGCAACGCGGATGGCCGCGACACGGATGGGCACATGACGATCGCTAACGGACGCGGACCAGGTGCTGAAGCGCGAACACGCCGGTCATTTACGAAGATCATCGGAGAGATCGGAGCCACGCATATGAAAATCGCCATTCTCGTTGGAACTCGCCCGGAAATCATCAAAATGGCGCCGGTCATTCGCGAATGCCAGAAGCGAAAGCTAGATTACCTCATCATTCATTCGAAGCAACATTACTCGGAGAAACTCGACGGGATTTTCTTCGCGGAACTCGATCTTCCCGCACCGAGATACAATTTGAATGTCGGCTCTGGCGGACACGCCAACCAAACGGGCCGCATCTTGATTGAGCTAGAGCCGATCCTAATGTCGGAGCAACCCGATGTATTGCTCGTTCAAGGAGATACGAACACGGTGGTGGCTGGCGCACTCGCGGCGCACAAACTTCATATCAAAGTCGGGCACATCGAGGCCGGATTGCGCTCGTTTGACCAAACGATGCCCGAAGAAAGCAACCGAATCATCGCCGATCATATTTCTGATTATTTGTTTGCCGTCACCGACTTGCAGGTCGGTTACCTGAAAAAAGAAGGTCTGCCGGAGTCGAAAATCTTCAAGGTCGGTAACACGATCGTCGACGCTCTGCTTTCTCATCGGGTTCAAGCGGAGAAAACGAGTCAGATTCTGTCTGAACTGAAATTGCAAAAGAAGGGATATTACCTTCTTACGTCCCACCGGGCCTCGAACGTCGATGATCCGGACGCGCTGAGGGAAATCATCCAACTGATCACCAAAATCCGTGGCAAAGTGTGCTGGCCGATCCACTATCGCACACAGAAGGTTCTCAAAGAAAGCAAGATCGAGTTGCCCGCGAATCTGACTTGGACCGAGCCAGTTGGCTATTCGGATTTCTTGAATCTGCTTTCGAATTGCACGGCCGTTATTACGGATTCCGGCGGCGTGCAGGAAGAAGCTTGTATTCTCGGCGTACCTTGCGTGACGATTCGCGATCGCACGGAACGGCCCGAAACCGTCGACGTCGGCGCGAATGTGTTGGTACACCGAAACGCGGAGGCGATGGTTGCAGCTCTCAAGCGCGCGGTGAAACCTTGGACGAATCCATTTGGAGACGGCCACACCGCCGAGAGAATTATCAACATCGTCATGGGCCAACATGTGCAGCCGGTTCCGCAAACTCAGGATACCGTTTGCGTTGTGGGCCTTGGTTACATGGGACTTCCGACCTCCCTCCTACTTGCGAAAGCGGGCGTAAAGGTCACCGGCTTTGATCTCCGCGAGAAGAAAGTGAATGAGATCAACAGCGGGCACTGCCCGTTTGAAGAACACGGTATTCCGGAATTGTTGACGGCGGCTTTGAAGACTGGAAACTTCAAAGCTCAGACGAAGCCTGTGGCGGCGGACGTGTTTGTTGTGGCCGTACCGACTCCGCACGAAAACAAGAAATGCGATTTGTCCTTCGTTCTTTCGGCGGTGAACAGTCTGCTTCCCGTCATGCAAGACGGAACTCTCCTCGTCATCGAATCGACGATCAAACCGAAGACTTGCGAAGACATCGTACTTCCAATCCTCCGATCGAAGAATTTGAAAGTCGAAGTCGCGCATTGCCCGGAGCGCGCGATTCCTGGCAACACGCTACATGAGATCGTTCACAACGACCGCATCATCGGTGCCACGTCGCCGGAAGCGGCGCAAAGAGCGGCGCGCCTCTATTCGACATTCACGAAGGGCGCGGTTCACCAGACCAATCTCGTAACCGCGGAGTGCGTAAAGCTCATGGAAAACACTTTCCGCGACGTCAATATCGCTCTTGCCAACGAATTTTCCCTGATTGCAGACAGGTTCGGGTTCAACATCTCGGCTGCGATCAAGGTTGCCAACAAACATCCGCGCGTCAACATTTTGCAACCGGGAATCGGCGTCGGGGGCCACTGCATCGCCGTCGATCCATGGTTTTTGACCGAAGACATCGGCGATATGAATCTTATTAAGACGGCGCGCGAACTGAACGACGAGATGCCGAAGCACACCGCCGGGCGAATTCAAAACAAGATCGGACCGTCCGTTAAGAAGATCGGCATTTTGGGAGTGAGTTACAAGCCGGACGTCGACGATGCTCGCGAAACTCCGGCTTTGGAGGTCGCAAAGCTTCTCTCGAAAAAATACGAAATCCGCTGCCACGATCCGTTCGTGAAAGATTGGGATCTCGAGCTCTTCCCCATCGAGAAAGTCGACGGCTGGGCGGACGTGTTGGTCATTCTTTCGAATCATAAAGTCTACGCATCCAAGAAGTTCGAATCTCCGCTGCTTTCGTTTGACAAGTTGATCAACGCCGACGGATGCATTGACGCATTGCTTTTGACAGAGGAACAAAATCGAGGCAGGAATGGCGGCTCGGACCAAGGTGGAGTTTCCAGTCAAGAGGACGATCCGCGGTGGGCGGCCGCGATCTTCGGTTGAATTTGAGGTGACCTACGGCCGGCGGACCGTGACTGATGGACGATCGATAGGCTGATCAAGATCCTTAAGAGACAGATGTTCAACAAATTTCACAGGCAATCCGCGTCGCGGCTCAACGTCGTGGTGGTTACGCCCACTGGCGAAGGAGGACGAGGTGGAATCGATCGCATGATGGATTCCATTCGGTGCGAGTTTCGCGAGCATCCGCGTGTCAATGTTGATCTTCGGTTTGTGATTAGTCGGGGAGCGAACATATACACATCGCCCGTCGTGTTAGCTTGGGCTCTTCTCAAAATAATCTACATACATGCGTGGCAGGCGATCGATGTCATTCATATTAACCTTTCCGCAAATGGAAGCGCATACCGGAAATTCGCCGTTGCGGCGGTTGCGTCAGCATTGCGCATTCCGTACGTCGTTCATCTACATTCAGGTGAATTCGGCCTCTTCTGGGAAGCGTGCAATCGGCATACGCGTCGTCAGATAGACAGACTCTTTGCAAACGCTGACTCCGTGATCGTTCTTGGTCGGGTATGGTCTGATCTGATCAGTGCAAAATTGCCGGGGATGGCAAACCGCGTAATCATCATGCCCAATTCGACTAAGCAGCGACATCGTAATTTCCATGACGATGGCCTGGTCAAAATCCTATTTCTAGGCCGCCTTGGTCCAGCCAAGGGAATTGGGGAGCTCCTTGATGCCTTCGAGATAATTCGGCATCGCAATGACTGGCAAGCGACGCTCGCTGGTGACGGAGCAGTCGCAGAGACACGTGCTTTAGTCGAACGCCTTGCGCTTGCCGAACGCGTGAAAGTACCCGGATGGCTCGATGACGACGGTGTAACAACTGAGCTGCAGGCGTCTGATATTCTTGTATTACCCTCCTGGATCGAGAACCTGCCAATGTGCGTCGTGGAGGCATTTGCTCATGGATTGTCCGTCGTGTGCACTCCAGTCGGCGCCTTGCCGGAGATCGTGGAGCACGAAAGGACAGGCCTCATGGTACCCGCGAAAAACGCCCCCGCGCTGGCCTCGGCGTTAGAGCGGCTTCTAGCTGATCCCGCCCTTCGTATCCGCCTCGGGGCTCAAGCGCGGGCCGAGCACGCTCTCCGATTTGAGATCGGCGCCTATGTCGATAAACTTGTAGGCGTGTGGAGCATAGCCGCCCACCGGACTCGTGATGGCGGCGAAGCCAACCGGCGCAACCCATTGGTTGCACCGTTAAGAGCGCCACCGACCTGACTTGGGAGCACCAGGGAAGGATTCGCGCGGCCTGATTGCAAGCGATCTTCTTCGATCACCTTCCGGGGTACCCACAATTGGTCGCCACTCAACCCCGATGAACTCGACCAACATGCATTCAGGGAATTACGGAATTCGTGTGGTTCAGATAGTATAATCCCGCTCTTTTCATCATAATTTGCGTACGTAGCCACACATGTTGCCACGGCAAGCATCTCGAAAGCATTCAATTTCCAGAGGTCACAATTCGCTAAGTAGATTTCCGATGAACCATATTCTGAAAGACTGCCTGTACTACGGCGCCAGCCGGTTCGGAGAATTGCCCTTCGTTCGTGCACGCTTGGAGGCCAGGGCAGTCATCATATTGTTTCATGAGATCCAGTTGGACTGTCGGTCGGAATTGATGAGTGGAGCGTCAGCTTCACTGTTTGAATACTCGCTCAATTGGCTGCAGCAAGAAGGATGGTCAATCGTCAGCCTCGATGAATGTCTCGAGAGGCTGGCAGCGAATGATCGATCGCGCCGTTATGCGGTTCTGACTTTCGACGACGGCTATCGCGACAATGTCTCTGTAGCGCTTCCGGTCATGGAGCGGCATAACGCGCCGTTCATGATATACGTGCCTACCGGCGCCCCGACACGATCAATGCAGACGTGGTGGTTGGGTCTGCGCAAATTGTTTCTCTCGGCAGATACAGTTACAATCGATGCCATAGGCCGCCAGTTCCATTGTTCTGACCTTCGAAGCAAAGTGTCGGCGCTCGAGGAGGTGACCCGGTGGATCCACCAGGACTATCGGCGCGCTGCATCGCTCGCGCCAACGTTCAAACAGAACGGGATTTCTCTGTCGGCATTGAACAACGCATATTTCCTGGACGACCGCGAGCTTCGCATTCTCGCGCGTCATCCGCTCGCGTCCATCGGCGGTCACACGACCTCACATGCCGCACTTACGACTTTAGACGAGTCTTCGGCGCGTGCCGAACTGCTCGATAACCGCAACTATCTTCAGGATCTACTTCAATCGCCCATTCGGCACGTCGCTTATCCGTATGGCGCGTACGGTCCACGTGAGGAGCATCTGGCTGGCGAAGTCGGTTTTCAAACTGCGGTAACAACATGGCAAGCGCGATTGTACGATCGCAAGGCGAATTACTTTGCACTTCCAAGAATCGGCGCTCGCAGCCGTTCAGGCTTCAGGACACGAATGAGCGGCATCATCGAGGCAGTACAAGCGATGGGCTAACGCGAAGCTACGCGTGGCCAACGCGTTCGAGTTGGTCGGCAGTGCTTCCTGTTGGTGCGGCGCCGTTCGCACAACCAGAGCTGACCGCCTTGCGCATCGTACGGCCCAAAACATCATTGAGCACGCGCACACTTGGTTTGATCGCAGGCATATGTTTGTATTTGGGCACTCTCTTCCTTGTCCTTGGATCGCCATCTCCCAGCCATGCGGCAACGCTTCTTTTCAAGTCGAGCTTCGAAGGGAGCCTGCTACTGGGGGAGCCATATGATTGCAAAACATCATGTTGGCAGGACGTCAAAGGGGCCGATTCAGCGACCGGCTATAGCTGGCCACCTCAAATCTGGCAGGGCAGCGGACAGCTTCAGCTTCTCGCCGACACGCCGGTTACGCCGAACACGGTGAGCAGCTATGTTTTCAATGAAATCCAAAGTGTCGCGGGGCCTCGCGGTCAACAAACCTCCGTTCTCTATAGTGAGATCCGGAAGCGCGGCAGCGGTGCCACACAAGTCCCGTATCTTCTCACGCCCTCCGCCACCGCTTTGCAAGGCGACCTTTACGTGAGCTATTGGATCAAACTTCAGCCTGACTTTCTGGAAAAACTTGGGCCAAACAACTGGTGGGTGCTCTTCGAATGGAAGACCAATGCACAACAGAGGCTCATTACTTATATATTGGTCGACCGCCTAACTAGGCCGTACTGGCATTTGAAAACGGACGATCTGTCGGCTGGTCCGGCCAGGAGTTTCTGGGAGATTACGAACCACACAGCTCCCGTGCCGGTCGGGCAATGGTTCAAATTCGAGTTTTTTTGGCACCGGAGCTCTCAACGCGACGGACGCGCGTGGCAGGCCATCAATGGGCAAGTCGTGTTCGATCGCTTCGGGCCATTGCTTGGCGGAAACGATCCCATAGACCGCATTATGCTCACGCAAGTCTATGCTGGTGGATCTCTCCCACTGTATCAGTGGGTAGACGACATCGAAATATGGGATGGATTTCCCTGCGGAGACGGCACGCCCTGTGGGACTACCGTCCCCCGATGACGGATGCATATGCGATGTGGCGGTTAAAACCCGCATCAAAGACCTGGCGGCAGGTACAAATCAGTTGCCGAAGCTCATCGTGTGTCGTGTCAGATTGAATGACAGCATCGAGGTCATCCACGTGCCGGCAAACCGCGCCGCTTGATCACCTCATCACCCACAATCCCGGATAGCTCCTTTTGCTGTGCTTTCCCGGCCATGAAAAGCACGAACAACAGATTGGATTGATGGAACACCACACCGTTTGTAAAAAAGAGCACCAGGAACAATGCAACGCAGGGCATCCTGTATTCAGGGTCCAGGCGCGATAGGATCACATACCACGCATAAAGAACGGCTGTTGCGCCGGCGAGTCCGTAACAAATTATCAGATTGAGAAGGTCGTTATGAGCTAAGAACGGGAAGGAACCATATTGCCAGATCGCTCCACGCCCAAATAGCAGCTCCAACAGCGATGATTTCTCAAGCATTTGACCATAGTAGAGCCAAATTTCGTCGCGCCCGCTCATCAGATTGGATGTGTCTTTCTCAAAGAAATCTCGATCTCGATAGAGAATTCGTTGGAGGAAGGCGTCCACCAATTCAGAGTTCGACAGAAGAAAGGCGACGGCGACGACAGAAACTACAAGCGTCACCAGAAACACTCTCAAATTAAATGTGCTGTATTTCTTGATCAAGAATGCGAGCAGGAAACCAAGGATGGCGGATCGGACATTGAGAGCGGTTAGCAAGACCAAAGCAATGATTGGAAGACCGATCCATTGATTGATCAACAAAATTGAAAACTTGGCTATCGTCTGGGCGACCACATGGAAAGACTTCTCATTCAGCTCCGTCAACAGATCTGCCTCCCGCCCGCCCTCGCGGAAAATGAAAGTGAGCAAAAATACGCACAACACCGGTGTACCAAATATCAAAGTTCGCCTTCGTAAACCGACAAAGATTGACGGCTCGCAGCGCGACAGGAACAACAGGAATATGATCGGCAGCAAGACTGTTACGGAAAAATAGAGTTGTGGGGCCGCTTCGGCAGGGATCCAGAGCAGGTTAACTATCGCCAGCCAACAGACGGTAAGGCCAATAGCCATGTCCCCGCGAGTGGTGCCAGATGTTGCAATCTTTATGGCCGTCAGCCCTAACGCCACAGCGACGTAAAGCGCGACCACCGCTGTTCCCTTTTCCTCGGGATTGAGAATATCGGCACCGCACCGAAACATAAGGAACAAGAACAGCGCGTTTACAAGCATCCCCGGGTACTCCTTAGGGGTCGCATCTTTCAAGCATCGGTCCGCTGAGAGCCAGGATTATACGCGGTGATGAAACAACAGGACTTGGTTGGGTGTCGCCGTCCTTTGGCGTACGCGTCCCCACGGATCAGATTCTCTTCGAAGGTATTCTCGACAATCCCTCGACGATCACAATTAGCGTCCTCTAGCAGCCCTCACAACATTACGCTCGAACTCCTCGCATTGTGATAGCTTGAATGTTCGCATGAACATTTCGAGATTTGTCAATGACCAGAGGACTCTTTCATGATTCTGCCGGCCTCCGATATGTTCGGCCACGAGGCCACGAAGCTTCGTCCTGTTACACATCCTCGCTACACTTGATGAGTCACTTACCAGCATGTCCTGTGCAAAATTACGGTAAGGGCCTCTGAACCATTCTCCGATCGGCACACGGAATCCAACCTTCTTCCGCCGCACGATTTCCGGTGGCAGGATTTTGTCCATCGCTGCACGCAGCACTGTCTTGCCGCCCTTGCCTCCCGTCAGGAATTCGTCCGGGAAGCGCGCAACGACGCTCGCCAGCACTGTATCCATAAATGGCATCCGGCCCTCGATCGACCCTGCCATCATCATTCGATCGCCTCGTTCCAACAGATCGTCTGGAAGCCAGGATGTCTGATCGAAGAATAATGTACGCCGCAGACTGGATTTCAGCCCAGACGAGTATGGATAGATGTCCGGCGGCGTTGCCGATACGGGCCGGCCTAGCATCGCCTCAACTTCGGCAACCGAAGTGCCACCGAACCACACTCGCATGCGGTTCACAAGGTCGCGCTCGCCCGCGGCCAACGCAAGGATCTTTACGCGCCTCATCCCATAGGGCAATGAATGCACCAACGGATAGATCAGGCGCTCGTGCAACAGGTGTGGCATCAGCGACTGGTACAGATCTATCCACTGCTCAGCCCGATGCTTCGGATATCCCCCCATCAACTCATCGGCGCCTTCTCCCGTGAGTACCATCTTCACGCTACGAGAGGCCATCTCCGAAAGCATAAAGATCGGGACATCAGATGTCTCGCTTACCGGAGCACCACGGCGCAGGACGGCGGTTGACCAATGTTCCATGAAGGCGTCGGGTTCGACTATTAGTTCATTGTGGTTGGTACCAAACCGACCTGCAATGACACGCGCGTGGTCGAGCTCCGAGTACTCCACCTCCCGAAAGCCCACCGAGAAAGTTCGTACGGGCTCCGCGCTATGCTTAACCATGGTTGCGACGACCGCCGACGAGTCAATACCACCCGAAAGATAGGCGCCGAACGGCGCGTCGCTGCGCATGCGAATTCGGACAGCCTCATCGAATGTCCCTTCAAACAAACGAACTGCATCAGAGAATGACTTGATGTCCGGCACTGTCGTCGAAAACGGTGGCGTAAAATAGCGAGTCGTTTTCAGCGTTCCGTTCTGCCATACGGCATAGTGACCAGGCTGCAGCTTCTTTACCGCACGAAAAAACGTGGAAGGCCCCGGGACATAGCGATTAAGAAGATAGTGGCCGAGTGCTTCGGAATCGAGCGCCCGGTTAAGGCCCGGAAACTGAACGAGCGGCTCAATCTCCGAGCCGAAGAGAAGAATACCCTGCAGCTCGGCGAGAAACAGCGGTTTCTTGCCGAAGGCATCACGGGCAAGTATCAGCCGCTGCTCTGCTTCATCCCAGAGCGCAAAGCCGAACATGCCGCGAAATTTACGTACCGCGTCGAGTTGCCAGGCGCGATATGCTTCGATGAGCACCTCGGTGTCCGAGTTCGTGCGAAACCGGTGGCCAAGGGCAACGAGCTCCTGTCGCAGTTCAACGTAATTATAGATCTCGCCGTTGAAGATTAGCGTGAATCGGCCATCCTCACTCGACATTGGTTGCGCGCCGCCACCGATGTCAATAATCGAAAGCCGGCGGTGGCCGAAGCCGATTTGAAACCGCTCATCAGGCGTCTTGTGAAGCCAGTAGCCGGAGCCGTCCGGCCCCCGATGAAACATCAAATCCGTAAGGCTGACAAGAGTCTCGCGATCCTCGTGCTTCGCGACCCCAAGAACCCATCCAAATATCCCACACATCGCTAATGCCTTATCTGGAAACAGTTAGATGATAGTCGGCATATGCTCGTTCTGGTGACCGTTGCGATTAAGCTATCAATCAAACTGAACAACGCCAGAAGGCTGAAAAAAACGTTACCCGAGGTGGGATCGCTCGCATTAGCGCCGGCTGTCGCGCGCGGCCTGTTGCAACGCGCCGGGAGTCGCTCCGAGAAAATACGGTTTGAAGCCCTCCCTTGCACAGAGTGCAAGAATCTCTGTGAGCAGATCGACGCCGGTCACGCGCGACTTGACCGGCAGGCCGAGTGCCCGCGCGCCCCACACGATGCCCATGCCGTCAATGCTGATCACATCGCTACCGGCGACATTGGCCGCGAGCACCGGATCAAAGCGCATGTTGACGAACTTGGCGACATTGAGCGCAACATGTTGCAAACGCTGTTGGCTACGCATCGCCCTGCGTGCGAGTTCGACCGTATCGGACATCGTCAGGACATCAATGAGGCATCCTAGAAATGACGCACGCATCGCCACTCCCGGGCCTTGTCATGTCGACGTAGCCAAGTCCGAACACCGCAATATCTACAATAGCCTTGGGGCATCCTGCTACAATAGCCTTGGGGCGTGCTGAGCAAAGCAGGCAAAAGGGTTGTTATCTGGGGCTGAGTGGCTACCCAATTGTGAGTAACTCGGTGATGAACCGATTCTCGGTCGTTGCCGTCCACGTAAGCTCGCAACGTGAACGCCGAGCCCGACCACATCCGCAATCGTCCGCGGAAGCTAAGCGACCGTCCGCTTCTTGCGTGACAGAAGCGCTTGACGACGACTTCACAACCGCGTCGCTGATGGGCAGCCGCCAAGGCGCTAGCGTCGGCACCCAAGTGCTTTGCGGATTGCGCCAACGTGAAGTTCGTCTCGCCTCCATTGACTCACGACTCACGCCGGGAATCGGCGCCTGTGAGGTGTCTGACCTGGACACGCTAGAAGGTGCTGTCCCTTCCCGGCTGCTATGACAGCCGGGTGAGAGACTTGCGGAGCCTACGCAACACTATGCTCGTCGATGAGACGTTTCGTATTCAGAATGTTGCTCTTGCTGGAAGCTCCGAATACGATTGATTCTATTGTCTTCTGACTGCAGACGTATTCGATGGCCTCGCGCGGGTCGATCGCTCCGGAAGCCAAGACGGACATTGCCACGGGTCTGAACTTGCGCGACGCAATCACCTTCTCATAGAGATCGATACCGCCGCACATCCGAAAGCCCAGTTTATTTATATTCGCGCATACGATTGGATTCTCTAAGCCAATTTCCTCCAGCACATCGAGCAGACGCGGCATATTCATCGTTATAAAGCCGGGCTCGGCGTTGTAGCGGTCCCGCACGTGGTCGGCAAAAATGCGAAATGCGTCTTTAATCCCCATCCCAAGCAACAGGTCGGTGACCACGTTCTGAAGAAAGATAACAGGGGTCCTCAGTCCGCTGAACATTTTCATCTCGGCGTCGATCAGGAGCCGCGCCATGCCCTCCACATCGCGCGTCGCTACCGATACACTCCCCCTCACCAACGCTGAGAGGGCGCCCTCTGCGGGCAAGAATCGTTTCAATGCCTCGATCATTCCGTGCTCGGTCACGGCATTTGCGTACTTGTGGGCGTACGGCATGCAGGGATAAAATTCCAGCTTCGAATAGCGCTCTGGGTGCGCACGGACGTGCGCGCAGAGTTCCGCGATTCGATCGTGCGTCGTGCACATGAAGACGTGGATTCCGCTGTCATAGGCCACGTCCAGCAAATCGATGATTTTCCGGATATCTGCAAAACGGATGGCCTGCGCGCGCGCCTTTTCCTCGGACATGTGATTGATGCCGAAGAACTGGTTGTCGCCGAATAGTATCCGATCCATGATCCTCCCGCCCTTTTTATCGGAGAGCAATTCTACTTCAGCGCGCCCGTGACCAGGGAGAGCAGCCCGGACCCTGTCCGGCTCTGAGCTGGGCTCCTGGACCCGGAATCCACTCGTCGCCATGCGCGTCCGGCATCCTGCAACATCGCGGACACGACACAATCCGTTTGCACCGCAGACGCGAAAGACGAGATATTCTCCCGGCGACCCTCCGCGATGCATCGGAGGAAATAGTCGAGTTGGGCAGAATATTCCTCGCCCCGCAGGTAATACCAGACGTCACGATGAAAATCGGTTGTGTGACGGATATCCCAACCCTGTTCTGCGACGCCAGCGCTCGCCTCACCTCGAATAAACGTCTTCACTTCCTGGCGGTCAACGATCATACGCCCGTTCGTGCCCCAGAGCGTGACCTGCGTCGACATCCTGCGCAAGCTGTCGTCGCTCCAATTGGCGGCAATCATACCCGTCATGCCATCTGCAAAATGCAGCGTCGCGTAGACCTCGTCGTCCACGTCGCGGGAAAAGATTTTGTTGAGCACTGTCCCGCTTACGGCATCGGGCCTGCCAACGAGATAATTCACAATGTCGATTGCATGGCAGGCGTAATCATGGAGGCATCCGCCGCCCTCGCTGCTCTTCGCCCGCCACGTCCCGCCCTTGGGCCGCAACACCACCGGGCCATAGGCTTCAACCCTGAGGTGATGAATTCGGCCAAGCGCCTGCGCATCGAGTAGACGCTTGGCTTCGTTAAACGCCCCGACAAACCGGTAGTGATATCCCACCTGATTGACGACACCTTTCCGGTCAGCTAGTTCGGCCAGCGCGATCCCGTCGGCCGCAGCGAGGCAAAATGGCTTTTCGCAGAACACGTGCAGGCCTCTCAGGAGAGCCTCGCGGACCATTTCGCCATGAAATCGCGAAGGCGTCGCAATGATAACCGCGTCGAGCGACTTCTGATCAAGCATCTCCCGATAATTGGAGAACACTTCGATGCCTGTATATTTGCGCAGGATGCTGCACATATAGCTCGCGGTGTCGCAAATACCGATCAGCTTAGCCTCGGGATGCGCGTTGACAATCGCAAGGTGGGAGAGTCCCATCTTGCCAAGCCCGATCAAACCAACATTGAGCATAGCGGTCTCTCTAACATGGCCACGGCTTTCAATTCCCCAGAAATTCACGCACCCGATGAGAACACCAACGAGGCGCTTCTGCTCAACACTGGATCGCAGAAGGCGATGATAGAGCTGGGCTGCAAATTCGATCCTAATCCCGCACTGCCGCGGCTCAATGGGCCATTGTAGCTACCCCCCATACGCTACCCATTTATTGTCAATATCCCCTCCGTGACTCGGATGGTACCGATCATGTACCTGCGTTGGCTGACCACCGGATTCGGCGGCATGGACGTTTCCGAGGCGAAGCGGCTGAGGGCCTTGGAAGAGGAGAACGCGAAGCTGAAGAAGCTTCTGGCCGAGCAGATGCTCGACGCGGCCGCCCTTCGCGAGCTGCTTTCAGAAAAATGGTAGGACCCGCCGCCAAGCGCGCTGCGGTCGCGCATCTGCAGGCCGTCATGAGCCTGTCGGAACGGCGGGCCTGCTCGATCGTGGGCGCGGATCGGAAGATGATCCGTTATCGCTCCAGCCGCCCTGCGGACGCAGCTCTGCGCGGCCGGTTGCGCGATCTCGCCCAACGAGCGGCGGCGTTTCGGCTACCGCCGGTTGTTCGTCTGCTGCGGCGGGAGGGAGAGCCATCGGGGATCAACCGGATCTACGGATTTTATCGCGAGGAAGGGCTCACCGTCAAGCTGTGGGAACCCGTGCCGCGATCCTGGTCGAGGCGAGGCCAACGCGCGCTGGTCGCTGGACTTCGTCCACGACCAGTTCGCCAACGGCCGGTGCTTCCGCATCCTCAACATCGTCGACGACGTCACGAAGGAATGCCTGGGCGCCATTTCGGAGACGTCGATCTCGGGGCGGCGCGTGGCCCGCGAACTGACGGCAATCGTCGAGCGACGCGGCAAGCCCAGGAATGGTCGTGTCCGACCATGGCCGAGTTCACCTGCAACTCCATGCTCGCCTGGAGCAAGGACACAGTCATCGATTGGCACTTTATCGCGCCGGGAAAGCCGATGCAGAACGGCTTCATCGAGAGTTTCAACGGCCGGATGCGCGATGAACTGCTCAACGAGACCTGTTCTTCGATCTGGATGACGCCCGCGCCAAGATCGCCAACTGGGTCGCCGACTACAAT
>Ga0207153_1010_pt1 | contig 40403 bp, 32 predicted proteins | sample Alteio_BWMinHeat_27_FD_153580 | JGI IMG/M metagenome (GOLD analysis project Ga0207153, IMG submission 153580) | Enriched cells from forest soil in Barre Woods Harvard Forest LTER site, Petersham, Massachusetts, United States -... | ecosystem: Environmental > Terrestrial > Soil > Temperate forest >...
CGTGTTTTTAACCGTGAACGTATAGGTTATTACGTTACCTGCAACAACAGCGCTTTTAACAAGGCTTATTGTGCCAATAGTGGCCAGTGTGGTAACTGTAGGGTCATTGATTGCCGGTGTAGCAGGGTCATCAGATGGCGGGCCTGTAACCGGGTTGCCATTGGGGTCCTTAGCTGTTACATTTGCCTGGTTGCTTACTGTATGTGCCACTACATCAGCTGATGTTACGGTATGTTGGGCAGTAACGGTTGTGCTGGTGCCTGCGGCGAGGCTGTTAATTACGGCCGGAGAAATGTTTGTGGCATTTGCGTCCGTTACAACAACATTAGTTAAAAGCGCGTTACCGGTATTAGCTACCGTAATAGTATAGTTAATTATGTCGCCTACATTGGTGGCACCATTATTTGCTACCTTAGTTAATGACATTGAAGCCACAAAATTATTTACAGTTAAACTTACCGTAGCCGTATTCGAGATGTAGCCATTCTGATCTTTTACAGTGTAAGTAAATGAATCTGTGCCCGAATAACCGTTAGTTGGTGTATACGTGATCGTTCCATCAGGATTTGTAGTGGCTGTACCATGCGCTGGTGCTGTAACAACGGTAACTGTAGATAAATCAAAAGGTGAGTTATCAGGCGTATCATTAGTTAATACCGACACTGAAGCCGGGGTATTCATCTGCGTTACCGCAGCGTCGTTGTTTGCTACCAGAAGAGCTGGTAATGCTGTGGTTGTACTGCCTTGTGCTGTAGTATTGTTCCCGCTCGGATCGGTGGAATTTACTGTTGCTGTATTAGATTTAGTTGCGGCAACCCTGTCAGCCTGGGTAACAGTATAAGTAGCGTTAAGGGCTGCTGACTGACCGGCAAGTAAACCACCGGCCGGAATAGTTACCGCGGCATTGGTAATATTTAAAGTCGGATCGGAAATAGTTACGTTAGTTAGTTTTACAGTACCTGTATTCTTAACCGTGAATGTATATACTATACCGGTTCCGTTATTATAAACACCGGTTTTGGTTAATGATACCTGTCCCGGAGGAGATATTATAGATCTCGTTGGATCGTTTACCGCAGGTGTAGTTGGATCATCAGAACCCGGGTTAGTAACCGGGCTACCGTTAGGGTCATTAGCGGTTACGCTTGCCTGGTTATCATAAAATCCCGCATTGAAATCTCCCTGTGTAACGGCATGTTGTGCAGTAAATGTGGTGCTTGCACCAATGCCGAGAGAAGCTACAGATGCTGGTGCTAAGTTAGTGGCACCATTATCAGTAACCACAATATTAGTTAATACAATGTTACTTGTGTTTTTTACGGTTATGGTATAATTGATAATACCACCAACTGTGGATACCGTATTGTTGGCAACTTTGGTTATTGACATTGAAGCGTTTGCGCTTAACACAGTAACAGTCACCAATATTGGGTTAGATGTAAGACCGCTCGTTGTTAAGGTATACGAAAATGTATCCGTTCCGGTAAAGCCGGCAACAGGAGTATACACAACACTGGTGCCATTAAGTGTGGCTGTTCCATTTGCCGGATGCGTAAGAGCTACGACAGCAGCTCCATTTGCCGTGCTTGGGGTTCCGTCATTAGCTTCAATTGGAATTGTTACCGGTGTGTTAGTTAGCGTTTGAGCTGCATCCGGTTGACCCGCCGGAAGGACAGTAACCGTTACAGTAACCGGATCAGATTGTATTGTTCCGTCGGCAGACTGCAATTCGTATGTGTAAGTGTCTGTACCGATGAATGTCGCTACAGGCGTATAGGTAACTGTGTTATCTGCGTTTGCCACTACTGCTCCATGCTGCAGGTTTGCTGCGGTATTACCAGCTATAATAACAGTTGTTCCAGTCGCGCTGGCGCCATCGTTAGCTTTAACATTGGTAGTAACCGGGGTTTGAATATTCGTTGTAACCGCGTCAGCTACCCCAGATGGCTTAATAGTTACAGTTATTGTAGCAGGCAAGCTTACGGTACCAAAATTATCCTTGATAGTATAATTGATAATTGCAGATCCCGCGAAACCGGTTAACGGCGTAAATGTTACCACGCCGGTGGTTGTATTAACGGTATATGTTCCTTTATTAGCTAAAGTAACACTTGTATTATTTGTTGTGTTATCAGCGGGGTTAGTTAGTAATACAGTTGTTAAGTTTAAACTACCGTCTGCATCAGAATCATTATTAGTAACAGTAATATTTACAGGGGTCGACGGTGGTGTTGTCGTAGCATCTGCTACTGTTACCGGCGCCTGGTTAACACCAAAATTCAAGCCGGTAATATCAAGACTATTGTTGGTTGTGTTTGCATTTATCTGCATACTTGCTGCACCGAAACCACTGCCACCTGCATTGTTTAAACCAAAAGTTGAGCCGGATGGTACATAATTTGCAGGTAAATTAGCTGATACTGTTGATTGAGCGGCACCAACAGCTACGTTGTTTGTAGAAATTGCTACCGTATAATTACCATTGTTTTGATTGGTAAATGAATAAGTACCATCAGCAGCAATCACTGCCTTGGCAAGAACAACAGGTGTGGGTCCGGTACTAAGTAAATAAGCATATAGTTGTTGGCCTGCTACAAACTGGATACCATTTTGGCCTGAAACTGTGCTGGCAATATGGCTATCTGTAGAACCATTGCCATCATCAACAACCGTTCCGGCTATATTTACACCTAATATATCATTAAACTTATAATCTTCTATTTCTCCATCTAAAGTGGCTGCGGTACTCCGTTCATCCACAGTGGTTGCAACGTTATCTGTTGTAGAAAGGTCGGTTGTAGTAATACGAAAACGCCCGAATAATGGACCTGCTTTAATATTGTTTGTAAAAGACGCGTTAGGAAAGGTTAATGTAAAGTTAGTCCCTTGCGGCGTACCTGCTGGTACCGCCACCGATACCATTTCGTTGGCGCTAAATATACCATCGCCATTAAAATCAAGCCACCCGTACAAAGTAGCATTAACATTTAGGTTACTTCCATCGTCGGCCAGTAAATTGGCCGCAGGTACAGTAAGTACAACATCACTACTCTGGTTAACTTTTAAAGTTATACCATTAACTATGCTGCTTGTAGTAGGCAACCCATCTTCATCAGGGTTATTAGTCAAATCATCCTGGTTAGCAAGCGTTGAGTTTATAGGTTCACCATCCGCGTCAACATTTTGCGCGCCTATAAAAACGTTAGCTTTAGGCACAAGTGTAGTTTGTGTATAAGTGGCTACCGGAAAAGTACCATTAGTAGGCAAGTGTGGCTGTATAACAAAGTTATTAATATAACTTGTAGGGTTTCCAAAACCTACAGGCGCGTCACCTAAGTCGAATGGTAAAACAAAACCTATAGCCAATGCTGTGGTCCCGCTGCCAAACATACTTAAATTGGTAAGGCTGTGTACGCCATGGGCAAACATAACTGCCTGAACACCAATATTACCCACTCCATTAATGGTATGTAATTTAAAATCACTCCCTACTGAACCAGGTGTAGTTACACCGCCTACCACATTATTGGAGGTTGAAAAATCCATTACATAGTTTGCATCCGAAGGAGTTCCTTGTGTTCTTGCGTTTAACAATTGCCAACCTTCTGTACCGTTTGTATGGCTGCTAATATATTCCGTCGGGTCAATAGATTCTGCATCTCCTATAACCATACCCGGGTAATTTACTTGGGTCCACGTTGACCCTACCAGTATCTCAACCGTTATAGCAATATCAAAGGTAGCTGTTCCGTTACTGATAGATAAACCACTTTGCGGAACACCCTTATCAAGATTTTGACTCTGATTTGCGGGATCTTGCGCAGAGGCGAGGCCATTACCAGAATATAAAATATTAAGTCCGTCACCAATTTCACCCGTATTTGTATTACCAAAATATGTTCCGGGTGTATAAGCCGCCACATTTTCACCGTGTGCTGTGTTTATCACTTCATTTGATATAACCGCCGTGATTCTGACTGTTGGTGAATAATTCCAAATGTATGTGCCATTGGTTATGTTAAACGGGGAAAACGGTTGCCCGGTGGCGGGACTGGTTGGAAAAGTTGTGCCGGTACCGCCACCCCAGGTAAGCCAATAAACAGAATGTATCAAATTTATATTTGCCGTACCGTTCACAGCATAATGCTAGGTAGTTGTTTGCGCAGAAGCCTTGTTTACAAACTGGCATATTAATAAGCAAATAAGGGCTATCCTTAGTAATTTTTTAATCATATAGATTCAACTTTTAAACTAAACGTGTGATTTTTATATCGCTTTCATTTAGCCAACTAAATTATCGTATTGGTTTATTTTGTTTATTATATGTTAACGCGCTTTGGTTTACCACCATTTTTTAAAAATTGAGGCATAAATATCCCTCAATTTTTAAAACACTTAGGGCAAAGGGCAAAACATAAAGCCAAACCGTATGCCACAAATTTTTTCCTTATAATATGTGGTAATGTACATTTTACACATTAATTAAATTCCCCAGTTGGGGAACTGATTCCACACCCGGCATTTGTTTACTACAATTAACAGGTATAATTGCCATGCGGTTACTTATTATTTAAATTAGGTTAATATCTGTTTAACATATAGTTACGCCATTCCGCAAATGTAGCTATAACCATAATTTTTTTATGTATGTTAGAAACATTAAATTGTTTTCATTTGTGGATAATTATTTAACCATGGTAAATATATTCATTTATTCCACCCCCTGGTTACCCTTAGTTTCAAATATTAATTATCCTATATTTTTTTATTTTTAAATATTGGTTAATATTTAATGGGGCTAAAGCACATCGCTTAAAAACCGGGAAGTTCTCTTTTATTTTAAGTATTACTTAAACAATAAGCTTTATCAAATATTTTTACCATATGTATGTGGTTTTAAATTTATTTTAAACGTTTAGACAAGATTTGTCAAATGGTTTAAAAATATTGTATTTTTGCTTTATTAATAAAACAAATTTATGCCTGATAGCCTGATTGTAAAAGAAGATATTATACAAGAAAAGATCTTGCTGGCAGCCAAAGGTTTGTTCCAGGCTCACGGACTTCACAAAGTAACAATGGATGATGTCGCCAGGGCTATTGGTAAAGGCAGAAGTTCGCTTTACTATTACTATAAAAGCAAGGATGAAATATTTGACGCGGTAATGGCGATTGAGATGGCTGAAATGCTTGCTGCAATTGCCCGGGCGGTAGACCGTGTGTTGACCGTTGAGCAGAAGCTAAATGCTTTTTGCGTTACCAAACTAATGGTTATACAGGAAAAAAGATCGTTTTACAGTCCGCTTGATGCCGGTATGGATGCCAATGCCCTGTCTGATTTCAATAAGATGAAGGTCACTTATCATGATCTTATCATGAAGCAGGAGGGTGCTTTACTTGATCGCATTTTAACCGACGGAATTGAAAAAGCTGAGATAGTGGATATGAATGAAAAAAAGCGGCAGATACTGATCTTTGTGTTGTTAAGTAGTTTACACGGCATAAAACGGGAAATGGTTATGAAAAATAATTTTAAAGACATTGAACCGGCAATAAATACATTAACCGAAGTAGTAATGAATGGGTTAAAAAAATAAAAAAATTTGAATATCGTTCGACAAAACAACAAAAAATGTCGAAACGGCCAACAAAGGCAGAAGCAGAAAATTTACTTATATTATAAAACAACAATGAAACAAAACATGCAAGACACAGCTCTTTTAGTAATGGACATGCAGGTAGGGATACTTGCAATGCTTCCCGACAGTACATCAATTATTGGTAGTGTTGCTAAGGCAATTTCAATTGCCCGTGATAAAAACATCCCTGTTATTTATGTAACGGTTGGTTTTAGGCAAGGCGCGCCTGAAATAAATATGAACAATAAAAGTTTTGCTGCCGCGAAAGAAAGATTTGCCAATATTAATATGGCCGACTTTATGAAAGTTCATGATGATTTAAAACCATTGGCTGATGAGCTAACCGTTATTAAACGCAGGGTAAGTGCATTTGCCGGCAGCGACCTTGAAGTGATATTAAGATCATTCGGCATTAAGCATATGATACTAACCGGTATTGCAACCAGTGGTGTTGTGTTATCAACCCTACGCGAAGCCTCTGATAAAGATTACCGGTTAACCGTTTTATCGGATTGTTGCGCGGATGGCGATGAGGAAGTACACCGGGTATTAACGACCAAAGTTTTTTCACGCCAGGCCGATATGCTTACAGCCGACGAATGGAGTAAGCTATAATATTTTAATTTTTCTTTAATCATCATTATTAAAACACTCAAAAATAATCATTTGGGTGTTTTAGTGTTTTTTTCTAATTTGCTTTTCGGTTATAATCAGGAAAACAGGTATGGTGCAAACTGATATTGGTAAATATGCCAGTGTAAACGGCATACAAATGTATTATGAAGTACATGGCAATGGCACGCCATTAGTTTTAATACATGGCGGCGGTTCAACTCTAAAAACAACATTTGGTACCATATTGCCAATTCTTGCCAAAACCCACCTGGTAATTGCCGTCGAGTTACAGGCACACGGACATACCTCTGACAGGGATGCACCAGAAACTTTTCAACAGGATGCCGATGATGTAGCCGAATTGTTAAACCAGCTTAACATAACCAATGCCAATATATTTGGTTTTAGCAACGGCGGCCAAACCGCTATCGAAATAGCAATAAGGCATCCCGAAAAAATACGCCGGTTAATAATAGCTTCGGCATTTTACAAAAGGAGCGGCACTCCCGATGGCTTTTGGGATGGTTTTGCTGAGCCCCAATTCAGCCACCTGCCACAGGTTTATAAAGACGAGTTTTTAAAGATAAACAACGACCCATCTGCACTAATGAACATGTTTAATAAAGATGCCCGGCGCATGTTCTCTTTTAAAGATTGGGATGAAGAAGATATTGCCGCAATACAAATGCCGGCACTTATTGTAATTGGCGACCAGGATTTGCCTAAACCACAACACGCCGTTGAAATGGCCGAGCTTTTACCAAAGGGTAGGCTGGCTATATTACCGGGCGACCATGGCAGCTACATGGGCGAGGCAATGTCGGCCGGTAAAAAAAGTAAAGTGCCCGAACTTTTTGCAGCACTGGTTGATGAATTTCTTGCCGAATCTTAAACAAGAATTATACAATTAGTTGACCGGTGATCTTAGCGCTCCAATACCAGGCCCGGTTTGGGTCCTGGCGCATTATACTTTCAACCAATTTAACATGCATATCTGTTGGCACATTTGTCGGTACAGTTTCACTGTATAGCGCCTCCATGTCAATTTTCATTTGTTTTGCAAAGGACTTATAAAGGTCAATCAGCATCGTATTTTTTGATGCTTTTGCCATGGCCTGGTAAAACTGGATATGTGCCTCAATAAATTGAGCCGGAGCGTTGGCATCCAATGCTTTTGTCTTTTTAGCAAGGTAATGTTCCATTTTAGCAACATCGTTAGCATCGCGGTTTTGAGCAGCTTTTTCAGCCATCTTCATTTCCAATATAAGCCGCACTTCATGAACGTGGGATGGGTCCGACCGTTTTAACAGCTGGTACATATTTTCGTTCGCACCCGAGTCGTCCTCAACAAACGTACCCAACCCTTGTTGCACCCTCACATAGCCGGAGTTAGCTAATATTTTTACGGCTTCGCGAATAGTGGAGCGCCCGACACCGAAGTAATCCATTAGCTTTTGCTCCACCGGGAGTTTCTGATTCAGGCCATAAGTGCCTTTTAAAATTTGTTCCTGTAATCGGCTTGCAACTTCTGCAGCCAGGGATATTCGTTGAATTAGGGCCATCGCATCATCTGATGTGTGTAAATCTAAATAATTAAATATTACATTTCCAATAAGTTATCGTTAATTTTTAGCTGCATATAAAATTTATTGCCGTTTTTTACGTTATTGCCTGCTGTTTAACTGATTTTTTTTATTGCTATGAAAAAACCCCTATGCCTGTTTGTTGGCCTCGTTTTATCGTTTATTCTGGTATCCTGGGGATATGATGGTCATTATGCTGTTGGGGCAATTGCCAATAATCACCTTTCGCCAAATGCACAGGCAGCTGTAAAAAACTTACTTGGTCATAAATCAATGGCCGATGTTGCCAGCTATGCCGATGAGCTACGCTCAGACCCTGGCTATAAATCTACCGGCGAATTTCATTTTGTAAATATTCCTTTAGGGCTAAATTATGAGCAATTTTCGGCTTACGTAAAAAGCGATTCCAGGGAAAATATTTATAAAGGAATTATAGGGTTTATGCATCAATTACAAGATCCTAAAACCAATAAATCTACAAAAGAATTCGCTCTTGAGTTTTTGATCCATCTTGTGGGCGACGCGCATCAGCCTATGCACATCAGCCGCGTTGAGGATAAAGGGGGAAATTCCACCAGTGTTACTTTTTTAAACGGAGGCACCAATTTACATAGTTTGTGGGATAGTGGCTTGCTGTTTCATCAACATATTAACTACAAAGACTTAGCTGCAAAATATGATACCGCCACACCCGAGCAAATTCAACAATGGCAAAGCGATAACGTAATGATATGGCTTTGGGAATCATATCAAATAACGACCATACTTTATAAAGAAGCCGCAGACAATCCAAACTTTGACGAAACCTATTACCAGGAACATATCCCGATCGTTAAAAACCGTATTGAAAAAGCAGGCATCAGGCTGGCCGGGCTTTTAAATGATATTTATAAATAAATTTTAAGCACTTATCTATTAAACAATGGGATGCAATTCCTGGTGTTCTAAAAGAGCCTCTTCTTGCGCCTTTAGTTTCTCTTTATGTAAATAACGCCAGTGAAGGCATGCAATTAATAAAGCGGCAATACCTTCACCCATTAGCGTATCTGTAGTGCCTATCCATTTGGATATTGACCCTACAATTAACCCGCCCAACGGCTGCATGCCAAAAAATGCCATGGCATAAAAGCTGATTACCCGGCCGCGCATATTTGGCGCAACTGTGGTTTGGATCAGCGTATTGCTCACCGTAATTTGCGACATCATACCGAAGCCCGCTATGGTAACAAATATCAGCGCTAATGGGTAATAGGTTTCGTGCGAAAACAAGATCAATCCCGTACCAAATACAATGGTATTTATAAACAAAATCTGTTTTAGGTTAGCTCCGGCTTTTTGCGATGCTAAAAATATTGCTCCTGAAAATGCGCCCAGGCCAATAAAACTGTCAATAATACCAAATGTAGATGCAGTGCCCTTGAAAACGTCTTTTGCATAATATGGTATCAGTGTGCTAAATGGCAACACAAATAAGCTGATCAATCCCAGCATAATAATTACAAAACGGATTGACGGTGTTCTTTTTATATAGCCAAAGCCCTCCTTCAATTCGCCAAATACGTTTTTCTTGTGTACTGTTTTTATATACTTAGGCAGGCGCATCATTAATAACGAAGCAATTACAGCCATAAAGCTTATCGCGTTCAGCAAAAAGCAGGGGCCGTCGCCAAATTTTTCTAATATTATACCGGCAATACCCGGACCAATTAATCGTGATAGATTTACCATTGACGAATTAAGAGCCAATGCGTTTGGCAAATCATCCTTATCGTCAACCATTTCATAAACCAAAGCCTGGCGCGCCGGTACATCAAAGGCATTGATAATACCCAACAGCACGCTCAAACTTAAAATTTCCCAAACCTGGTAATGATTGGCAAATATCAGCGCGGCCAATAAAATCGCCTGTATCATTGACCCAACCTGGGTAATCAGCAGTACCTTAAAGCGGTTATACCTGTCTGATACTACACCGCCCATCAACGAAAATAAGAACGATGGGAACTGGCTTGCAAAAAGCGTTAACCCCAGCATAAAGGTTGAATGTGTTAGTGAGTATATAACCCAGCTCACCGCTGTTTTTTGCATCCAGGTACCAATTAATGATGCCGACTGCCCTATAAAATATAACCTGTAATTTCTGCTTTTAAATGCTCTGAATGTTGTAATATTCATTTATTCTGTATCCCTCTGCCTAAAAAGGCCTATTCAAAATCAACTATTTTTGTTAGCGGCGCTATAATTTGTTTTAGCAATTCTTGTTCCTGTTTGGTGCAGGTTTGTTCAATTGCTTTACTTAACCATTTATCCCGTTCGCTACGTACCTGTAATAAAATGCTGCTGCCTTTGGGCGTTAGCGATATCAAAACTTTCCGTTTATCTGTTTGTGATGCCGTTCGTGTTATATAGCCTAACTCCAGCAAATGATTCAATATTTGCGACATGGATTGGTTAGTTATTTTTTCCATTGACGCCAGTTCGCTTGGTAACAATTCTTTATGCTGATCAAGCAATGCAATGGTCGACCGTTCGGTAAGTGACAAGTGGCGCGCGGTGACCGATTCTTTACGCAGTTTTTTTGTTAAACGCGTTATTACAGTGCGAAGCTCAGAAACATAATAATCGTTGTTTTCCATAACATAAGGCAAGCTTGTAAGTTTACCTTACAAATATCCGCATTTGGTTTTGTATTATTATCATCCGTATCTCATTTCAAATAAAATCATTTGATTTTTATCGATATTTGCTGTGTAAGTATATCTTTACAAGCACTTTTACGTTTTAAGGTAGAAAACCAGTTAATTTAGTATTTGATGTACAATCCTGATAATTACACCCTATTAATTGGCAAGATCAATACTTTCATCAGGAAGTATTATCTCAACAATTTGTTAAGGGGTGCTATGTTTTTGGGGGCAGGGTTATTTTCGGCGTATGTTGTTATCACGCTTATTGAATATTTCGGCAACTTCAATCCAACATTCCGGAGTTTCTTATTTTATCTTTTTATAATTTTAAACTTAACCATTATTGGCGTGTTCATAGTGCCGCCATTATTGGCCTGGCTTAAGTTGGGTAAAACTTTAACGCACGACCAGGCTGCAGAAATTATAGGTAAGCATTTTGATGATGTTAATGATAAGCTGCTAAATACGCTACAGCTTAAAAAATTAGGCGAAGGCGATAGTAAGCATCGCGAACTGATCGAGGCGAGTATTGACCAAAAGATAGAAACCCTGCGCCCGGTACGTTTTCCATCAGCTATTGATATCAGGGAAAATTCCAAATACTTAAAATGGATCCTGTTACCGTTAGGCATTATATGCATTATCGGGTTTGCGGCACCTTCAATATTAACTGAGAGTACCAAACGGCTGATACGCCACAATGAATATTTTGCGCCGGTGGCGCCATTTAAATTTGTGGTAGAAAATAAAGCATTATCCGTAGTCCAGGGCGAGAGTTTAAACCTGGATGTTAAGCTAACCGGCAACAACCTGCCTGCTGATGTTTATGTAGAAACAGCTAACAATTCTTTTAAACTGGATAAGGAGAACATCAGCAAGTTTCATTACTTGTTTACCAATATTCAGCAAAACACTACTTTCAGGCTAAGCGGCAATGGATTTTCTTCCTTGCCTTATGAAATAAAGGTAAACCTGCGGCCATCATTACTGCACTTTGATGTTGATTTAAATTACCCGGCTTACCTGCATAAAAAGAATGAAACTTTAGCCAACGCCGGTGATTTAACTGTGCCGGCAGGAACCATAGTAGCCTGGCATTTCCATACACAAAACGCCACCAGGCTGCAGTTTTTCATGAACGATGCGTCTGAAGCTGTTTCATCTTCGGCACCAGACCTGTTTGAGCACCGTGACCGTATTATTAAAAATTCGGTTTACAAGATTACACCGTTAAATGCTGTGGTTAACCGTACAGATTCTGCGCTATATCGCATCAATGTTATAAACGATGAAGCGCCATCTATCAGCGTATTAGAAAAACCCGATTCTGTTAGCCTGAAGGCTTTATACTTTACCGGTAAGATACAGGACGACCATGGTTTTTCTGAATTGACCTTCCATTACACCATAGGCACACCCGGCGATAAAGCCAATTCCAGATCATTTACCAAACCGGTAAAAGCAGACCTTTCCCAAACGCAGGCAGATTTCTTTTACTTGTGGAGCCTGAAAGATATGGGCATTAATCCCGGCGACCAGGTAACTTATTATTTTGAGGTTGCGGATAATGATGGCGTGAGCGGACCGAAGAAAACCAAATCGCCTGAGCATACGCTTAATGTGCCAACTGAAAAAGAGCTAAATAACCAACTAAACAGCGGCACCGAGGTTATTAAACAGCAAATGCAATCGGCCAGTAAATTGGCAGGACAAATTGAAAAGGATTCGCAGAAACTGAACCAGCTATTGCTGAATAAAAACTCATTATCCTTCGACGAAAAAAAGCAAATTGAGGACCTGTTGCAAAAACGCCGCGAGCTTGACGATCTGGTAAAAAACATACAGGACGAAAACCGCAAAAACGCTTACAATCGCCAGGAAAGCCAACAGCAAAAATCTGAGTTAACAGAAAAACAACAGCAAATGGATCAGCTACTTAACAATGTGCTCGACCCAAAAACGCGCGATATGCTGCAAAAACTTCAACAATTATTGCAAAACGATCAGAAGGAAGGCACCCGCAATGAATTGTCAAAAATGCAGAATGACAATAAATCCTTGAAAAAAGAATTGGACAGGATGCTTGAGCTTTATAAGAAACTCGCGTTTGAGCAAAAGCTAAATCAAAATATATCGCAACTAAACCAACTGGCCGATAAGCAACAAAAATTAGCCGACCAAACCAATCCTGAAAATAAAAATCCTGATCAAAAACCTGCAGACAATAAAAACCAGCCAAACAAAAATGGCGATCAAAAGCAGGGCGATAAGACCGACCAGGCCAATAAAAACAATGATCAGAAACAGGGCGATAAGGCTGATGATAAAACCGGCGATCAAAAACCTAATGACCCACAATCGTTAGAAAAACAGCAGGAACAACTGAATAAAGAATTTGAGGATTTGAAGAAAGCGTTGGACGATCTGCAAAAGGAAAACGAACAACAGCAGAACAAGCAAGAGTTTAGCAATCCAAAAAGCGAGGAGCAGAGTATTCAGCAGGAAATGGAGAACAGTAAGGAGCAGCTTTCTAAAAACGACCGCTCAAAGGCTTCCAAATCGCAAAAGCAATCGGCACAACAAATGAAGCAGATGGCTCAAAAAATGCAAAAGCAGGAGCAGGATGCCGAGGAAGAAGAGAATGCTATTGACGAACAACAATTACGTGAATTGCTTAAAAATTTAGTGAACAGCTCTTTTGAGCAGGAAAAAGTGATGCAAGACCTAAAAAGTATTAGCTTTGCCGACCCTAATTATACAGCGCTTGCTCAAAAGCAAAAAAGCATTAAAGACAATTTAAAAACCGCGGAGGATAGTTTGTATTCCATCAGTAAACGCATACCGCAAATTCAATCAAGCGTAAACCGCGAGGTGGAAAGCATTAACACACATATTGACCAGGCACTTGATCAATTAGGCGATCGCAGGACAGCAGAAGCTAACCGTAATCAGCAATTTGCCATGACATCCATGAATAACCTGGCACTGATGCTTGCCGATGCGCAAAAGAACATGCAGGCCAGCAAAAGCTCAAAAAGTGGCAAGGGCAAAAAGTCTAAACAAATGTCAATGTCGCAGTTAAGCAAAATGCAGCAACAGCTTAATCAAAACATGCAACGGGCTAAAGAGCAAATGCAGCAACAGGGTGGTAACCCAAGCCAAAGCCAGCGTAGCAGCATGAGCGAGCAACTGGCAAAACTGGCGCGCGAGCAGCAGGAAATACGCCAGGCATTTGAACAGCTTAACCAGCAAGAGACCAAAAATGGTGGTAGCGCAACGCCAAACGCGGATAAAACTTCGCAGCAAATGGAACAAACTGAGAAAGATCTCGTAAACAGAAAAATAACAGACGAAGCCCTTAAAAGGCAACAGCAAATTCAAACCCGGCTATTGGAAGCCGAAAAAGCAGAACAGGAGCGTGAACAGGATGAAAAAAGACAAAGCCATGCAGGCAAGGATATGCCGCCGGGCTACATAAAAGCACTACAAAATTACCAGCAAATTAAAGCCAAACAGACGGAACAGGTAAAAACTGTACCGCCAACTTTAAATTTATATTATAAACAAAAGATTAAATCGTATTTTGATCAACTTAATGCCAAATGATATGATGCAACAGGAAAATGTCCAGGTTGGGCAATTATATACACTGCAGCTTCCTTCCAAATTGGAAAGCATAACTATATTGGAGAACTTGATAGAAGAGATTGCCGATAAATTCCAGATAGGAGAAGATGTATTTGGCAATATGATGACTTGCCTTAACGAAGTTGTTAATAACGCCATTGTACACGGAAATAAATTAGACCCCAATAAAATTGTAATTGTTAACGCCGAAGTTGACAGCAAGAAATCTGTTTGGACCATTACTGATGAAGGCCCGGGCTTTGATTATGTGCACCTTCCGGACCCAACCGCCGAAGAAAATTTAGAAAACTTAAGCGGTCGTGGTGTTTATATCATAAAATTACTGGCCGATCAATGCGTATTCAATGCTTCCGGTAACGAGGTTGAACTCACTTTTAAATATTAATGCCGCAGATTCATTTTTTTGAAGAGGATATCCGTTATAATCTAAAGGACAAGCGAAAAGTTAAGCAATGGGTAACCGATACCATAATTGCTGAGGGATATCAACTGGATGAGCTTAATTATATTTTTTGTTCAGACGCTTACCTGTTAACCATGAACCAACAATATCTGGATCATGACACCTATACAGATATCATCACTTTTGATAACTCCACCGAGAAAAAAGTTATAACCGGCGATATCTTTATTTCTATTGAGCGCATTCGCGAAAACGCGGCTAAGTTTAAACAGGCTGTTGCTGATGAGTTACATCGGGTAATTATACATGGTGCGCTACATTTATTGGGGTACAAGGATAAAACCGACGCAGATCACAAAAAAATGACACAAAAAGAGGATCATTATTTGAGCAAACGCGTATTTAATTCCTAATTTTACGGCACACATCAATTTGTTAACCAACAATTTAAAATATGAAAATACTTGCATTATTATTCGCGCTGCTGTTTGTAACGGCACCCGCTTCGGTTTATGAGTTCAAGCTAAAAAGCATTGAAGGAAAAGAGTTTTCTTTAGCTAAGTACAAAGGCAAAAAAGTACTGATTGTTAACACCGCTTCAAAATGTGGTTACACCCACCAGTACAAGGACCTGGAAGCATTAGCTGAAAAGTACAAAGGCAAATTAGTTATTGTAGGTTTCCCGGCAAACAACTTTGGTGGACAAGAGCCAGGCAGCGACCAGGAAATTCAAACTTTTTGCCATGACTTGTACAACGTAACTTTCCCGATGAGCACCAAGGTGAGCGTTAAAGGTTTAGACATCGACCCGTTATTTCAATACTTAACCTCCGCTCCAAACCCTGATTTTACAGGTGAGATCAAATGGAACTTTGAAAAATTCCTGATCGACGAAAATGGTAACTTAGTTCACCGTTTCCGTTCAGCTGTTGAACCAATGTCTCCCGAATTGACAAAATATTTATAAGCGATAACTTTTGCTTAATGAAAGGCTCCGAAGTTCGGGGCCTTTTTTGTTACCCTACAACACACATCACTCGACCGTCATTGCGAGGAACGAAGACAACCGAGCGTGGCGAGCTCATTGATTCCATTAAAAACAAACAAAAATATCAATAATCTCTGCACATGCTAATCACTGTCCGCGATTCCTGTCAAAAGGGAATGTATGATGAGAGTATCTACGTACAAAGTACCAATACGTGACTGTCTGTTGCAGAGATTGCTTCGCTACCGCTCGCAATGACGGTATGCGTTAAAAGCAGAAGGGGCTCGGTATTACCGAGCCCCTTCTGCTTTATATATTTATGTTTGTACTACTTATTTCGTAACATACATCACTTCCTTAACCGCTTTAACCACACGTTCTGCGTTTGGAAGATATTCCTGTATCAATGTTGGTGCATAAGGCAATGGAACGTCTCCGCCCATAATACGGAGGATAGGGGCATCTAAATAATCAAATGCATCTTTCTGTACCTTAAATGCAACCTCGGTAGCTATTGAGCCTAAAGGCCAGCTTTCTTCAACCAGCACCAGGCGGTTTGTTTTCTTTACCGATTCAATAACACAAGGATAATCAATAGGGCGTACGGTACGTAAGTCAATTACTTCTGCGTGGATGCCTTCTTTCTCTAATTCAGCTGCGGCAGCTAAAACCACTTTCATGATCTTACCGAAACCGACAAGAGTTACATCGGTACCTTCTTTAACAACTTTGGCTTTGCCAATTTCTATATAATAGGTTTCTTCCGGAACTTCGCCTTTATCACCATACATCAATTCCGACTCCATGAAAATAACCGGATCGGGATCAAGAATGGCTGATTTTAACAACCCTTTTGCATCAGCAGGATTTGAAGGCACAACTACCTTTAAACCAGGGCAGTTAGCATACCAATTTTCAAAGCACTGGCTGTGCTGTGAGCTTAGCATACCCGCATTACCGGTTGGGCCGCGGAACACAATCGGAACGGAGAACTGTCCGCCGCTCATCGACATGATCTTGGCAGCAGCGTTGATCACCTGGTCAATTGCCACTAACGAAAAGTTAAACGTCATAAACTCGATGATCGGTTTTAATCCGTTCATTGCCGAGCCAATGCCAATACCGGCAAACCCTAACTCAGATATCGGCGTATCAATAACACGTTTAGCGCCAAACTCGTCCAACATACCCTGGCTTACTTTATAGGCACCGTTATATTCGGCAACCTCTTCACCCATCAGGTATATGGTGTCGTCATTGCGCATTTCCTCAACCATGGCTTCGCGAAGCGCTTCTCTGAATTGTATTTCTCTCATCTTATTTAATAAATGATGCTTATGCAGGCGCAAATATAATCACTAATGTGTGAATTGCAATTGCGTGTTATATAACGACAGGTTTTTTACAAAGCGGTAATTAAACTATTGCATAAAGGTGCAGGGTTAACATAACTTAACATATTTGCCTCTTTTAATCGTTAAAAACCTATTATTCACTGATTTATCGTTATTTTGGGGTTAACCTCTGTTAACTCAATTTAGATGGAAACCTTACACCAATCTCACAATCAGCGCATTACATACGCGGATAGGGTTAACATATTACTTCACCTTAAATATTTCCCCGGTAATGCTTTGCCCCGTAAAATTAGCCGTTGTAACCTGTGTATAGGAGTTTTTACTGGTTTTTACAATTTGCATGGTTAAAGTTGCATTTGGCGGTATAGCTTTTACCTTGTCAAATTGACCCTTTATCAAAGTCAACGTAAATGTACAGTCGTTTAACCATTTAACCGTAAATTCTACGGGTGTTTTTTGTCCGTCAAAAAATTGTTGCTGCTTTGTTTCGGTGCGCACAATAATTGTTGGCTTTCCATAATAGGTCATTTTAAAGGTACCTGTGCGGAAACGCTTACAATCATTAACCTGTGCCTGCACCCTTGCAGAAACAAACAAACCTAAAATCAGTAATAAAATATTAATGGGTTTCATTTATTTACTTTTTACGCTCGCCTTTTAGCTTGGATGCCAGCATGATAGCTTTATACGCATTTACAATCCCACCTGTTTTTGAAAGGTTAGCAAAATCAACTTTTTCTGTTTGGCTGCCAGGTTTTAAAACCATGGTGCCGGTTAGTGGCGTTGCCGAAGCCAAAATAACCTGTTTTAATTGCTTAGCGCTCAACTCGGGATAGTATTCTAAGATCAGCGCGGCAATACCCGCCGTTATTGGTGATGAAAAGCTGGTGCCATCTTCCGTATTAAATTCGGCGTCCATATCAATTGATGTTACCTTTACTCCGGGTGCAAATATGTCTACATTCTTTTTTCCATAATTGGTAAAGGTAGCTGCCAGGTTATCACCCAATATCGCGCTTGATGCGCCTACAACAATAACATTATCCGCATCTGTTGACGATCCGTCTAAAAAAGTATCATTTGGGAACTGTGGTTTGGCATCCACATCCTGGTTATCATTACCTGCCGCCTGTACTAATAATACATCTTTAGCAGCAGCATATTTAAATGCTGCATCAACCCACTCCTTATGCGGTGATAATTTTTTACCAAAGCTCATGTTAATTATTTTGGCGCCGTTATCAACCGCGTAGCGGATAGCGTTAGCTACATCTTTATCATATTCATCCCCATTGGGTACAGCCTTTACCGACATGATGTGCACATTATCGGCAACGCCGTCAATACCATAACCGTTATTGCGTATTGCTCCAATTAAACCGGCAACACCCGTTCCATGTGAGGCATCGGCAAACTTTAACAGGTTATTACCATAAGGCTTACCATCCTGCACATTCGGATCATCGCCAACAATTGTTTTTCTTGCCGTTAGGTCCGGGTTAACATCGTTATTAACCTTGGCCATTTCTTCACCAACTTCTTTAATGATCTTTCCGTTATCGTCCGACGGGCCTTCTTCGGTAAATACCGATGTCCATACTGTTTTACTTTGGATAAGGGTTGGATCTATGCTGGTAATTTTACTAAGGTCTGCTAAGGTAAAAGTAGCATCGGGGCTTAATTTCAGTTCTTTTTTTATGTAGCCGCTGGTTGTCATCAGCACATTCATAAATTGCTGTATCTGTGGCAGCTCTGCCGACGATTTGGCCAGCGTTTCATCATAAGTTGACTTCACATTCAGCCAGTAGGCATATTCCTTCGCGTTCGCATCGGTAGCCGAAGTAACACCGGCATATTTTGTTTTGAGGCGATTATATTCACGTACCTCTTCGGTTGTTTCGGTAAAGTCGCACTTACCACCCGGGCCACCTAAAAAATCCCAGCCATGTATATCATCCGTAAAGCCATTATGGTCGTCGTCAATTCCGTTACCCGGAATTTCTTTGGTGTTAACCCATAAAATATCTTTCAGGTCCTTTTGGGCCGTATCAATACCGCTATCAATAGTGGCAATCACTACCGTTTTACTTTTCTTTCCTTTTATAAACTGGTAAGCGGGCGCTAAGCTTATTCCGTAAAATCCATCAGCTTTCAGATCAAGCGTATGCCAGTTTTTGGGCAGGTCGGGTTGGGGTTTTGGCAGTACTTGAGCCGATATATTAAGACTTAAAAACAGCGCCCCAAATAAGGTTGAAACAGGAATAGCTTTACGGTAGATGTTCATGTAGAAAATAAATTTTTTGTAAGATATTATAAATTGAATTTAATTCCCTGTGCTAAAGGCAATTTTGTTGAATAATTAATGGTATTAGTTTGGCGGCGCATGTAAACTTTCCACGCATCCGATCCCGATTCTCTGCCGCCGCCGGTATCTTTTTCGCCGCCAAAAGCGCCGCCAATTTCTGCTCCTGATGTGCCGATATTTACATTGGCAATTCCGCAATCAGAACCAGCGCATGATAAAAATTGTTCTGCCTCGCGCAGGTTACCGGTCATAATAGCCGACGACAATCCCTGCGGAACGCCGTTTTGTAATGCTATAGCTTCCTCAACGCTTTTATATTTGATCAAGTATAAAATGGGTGCAAAAGTTTCGTGTTGCACAATTTTAAAATGATTTTCTACCTCGGCAATGCATGGTTTTACATAACAGCCCGATGAATATTCATCTCCCTCTAACTGTCCTCCTTCAACCACAAAAACACCACCTTCCGCCTTGCACCGGGCTATCGAATCTAAATAAAGGTTCACCGCATCGGTATCTATCAGCGGCCCCATATGGTTGTTTTCATCTAACGGGTTGCCTATTTTTATTTGCTGATAAGCATTGATCAGCTTGTTTTTAAATGCATCATAAACACTTTCATGAATAATAAGTCTGCGGGTTGAGGTGCACCGTTGCCCGGCAGTACCCACCGCGCCAAATACCGCACCAATGAGCGACATATCCAGGTCGGCATTTTCAGATATAATGATGGCATTATTACCACCAAGCTCTAATAAACTTTTCCCCAACCTTGCGCCAACCGCGGCGCCGATTGATTTACCCATACGGGTTGAACCGGTTGCGGATATTAATGGCAGGCGGGTATCGTTCGCCATTAACTCGCCAATTGTTCTGTCGCCAATAATTAAACAGGAAACACCTTCATCAATATTGTGCTTTTTGAAAACCGCCTGCGCAATATGCTGACAAGCGATTGCTGTTAACGGTGTTTTTTCTGATGGTTTCCAGATACAAACATCGCCGCAAACCCAGGCCAACATAGCGTTCCAGCTCCAAACCGCAACAGGAAAGTTAAATGCAGATATAATTCCCACTACACCTAACGGATGATATTGCTCATACATACGGTGCTCCGGCCTTTCAGAGTGCATGGTCAATCCATATAGCTGGCGACTTTGCCCAACGGCAAAATCGGCAATATCGATCATCTCCTGTACTTCGCCATATCCTTCCTGCAGGCTTTTGCCCATTTCGTAGGATACCAATGTACCTAAGTCTTCTTTGTTTGTACGTAAGGCTTCTCCTATCTCCCGCACAATTTGTCCGCGTTTAGGTGCCGGCACCGTACGCCAGTTAATAAACGCCTTTTGTGCCTGTTCAACAACTTTGGCATAGTCGCCTTCGGTCGCGGTTTTTACTGCCGCTATTTTTTTACCATCAACAGGAGAGGTTATATCTTTTAATATAGCATTCGGGCTGCTGCCCCAAATGGTACCGGTACTAAAAGCCTCGTTAACGTCGTTTATATGTAAACGCTTTAAAATTTCGCTGATATTGGGTTTCATAATTGGTGGTTTTTTCAAAGGTAGAATCTTTAAGGCAATTATTTAACAACCCATCTTCGCCCACCGTCGCTTTGTATTTATTATCAATAACTTGCAACTATTAATGTGCAACAATGTTTGTATGTTGAAAACTTGGGCGCCGAAAACATGTCAAATCGTTGTAATTTAAAACCGGTAAATGTTTAAAAAGCCACAATTATTGCCTATATTGTAGTTTAAGCTAAAGTGTTCTGCAAACAATATTGAATGGAAGAAGAATTTGAATTTGGTTTTACCGAAGATCCAAAGTTTTCGGTAGAACGGTACGAGGAGATGATCAGAAATCACGACCAGTACTTTTTTGATGCCCAGGCGTTTGAGAACATTATCGATTACTATATCGAAAAGAATGATCCGCCAAAGGCATTGCAGGTTGCAGAGTATGCCCTTAATCAACATCCCTTTGCTGCTGTGTTTTTAATTAAGCAGGCCCAGCTACTGGTGGTAACCAACCATGTAAGCGAAGCTTTTGCCGCCTTAGAAAAAGCTGCCACGCTCGAACAATCAGACCCTGATATTTATTTGATCCGTGGTAATTTGTACGAGAGCATGGAGCGTTTTGACGAAGCGCTGGAAAATTACCAGAAGGCATTGGACCTTGCCGAGGAAACAGACGAGATACTACTGCACATTGCCTACGTTTACCAAAACATGGGCGAATATGATACGGCCATCGGCTACCTGAAACAGTGTTTGGAACAAAACATGGAGAACCAGGACGCTTTATACGAGCTGGCTTTTTGTTACGATGTTTTAGATAACCAGGCCGAAAGTGTACAGTTTTACCAGCAATACATCGATAATGAGCCATATAGCTATGCGGCATGGTATAATTTAGGCAACGCCTTCACCAAGCTAAGCTTATTTGAAAAAGCTATTGATGCTTATGATTATGCTATCCTTATAAAAGACAGCTTTGCATCTGCCTATTTTAACAAGGGTAATGCTTTGGTTAACCTGGAAAAATATGCCGAAGCCATAGAAGTTTATCGCCACACGTTTGAGTACGAGCAGCCCAATGCGGATACTTACTGCGCTATTGGCGAGTGCTACGAAAAGCTGGAGCAGATGGACGATGCCCGCGCTTTTTATAAAAAGTCGGTTAAAATGGACCCAAAGCTGGCTGATGCGTGGTTCGGGATAGGCGTTACGCTTGATTTTGAAGAGCGTTACTTCGAGGCCCTGCATTTTTATAAAAAAGCTTTAGACATTGATCTGAGCAATGCTGATTACTGGTTTGCTATTGCCGATGCGGAATATAAACTGGGACATATTACAGAAGCGGAAAGCGCCTATGAAAAGGTGGTTGAATTAAACCCTATCGATGTAGATGCATGGCTGGATTACTCATCAATTTTATATGAGCAAACCCGGTTAACAGATGCTATTGAAGTAATATCGCAGGCAATAAAAAACAACCCGGATGCAGCTGAGCTTTATTACCGCCAGGTGGCGTATTTATTTGCCAATGGTGAATACAATGAAGCATTAACATTTTTAGAAACCGCGCTGGCATCAGACCCGGAGAAACATTTTATCCTGTTTGATTACCTGCCGCAATTGCAAAAAAATAAAGTGATACTGGATATTATAAACCGGTATACAAAGTAAGGTAAAAGTTGTAGCGGTTATAAAAGTTAAAAGGGTTATAAGCGCCGGGAACATTTATAACCCTTGCAACCTCTACAACGATTTTATGCCTTCTTTACAAACCTAAATATATTCATCAGCCGAAACCCGTTAACGGGTTTCGGCTTTTTTGTTGGGTTACTGTTTGGTTTGTTACATTTCGCATTTTATTTGGTGCTTGGCGCCGTTGCCTGATTACTAATCTCCAATCACTAATATCTAAATTTTCGCACTTTGTTGGTGTTGTCACCAACAAACGGGAGTGCTGCCGAAAATAAAGATCTCAAACCACCGCAATGCGCATCGTTTCACAGAGTTTTTCCTCTTCGCACTTTGTTGGTGTTGTCACCAACAAACGGGGGTGCTGCCGAAAATAAAGATCTCAAACCACTTCGTTTCACAGAGTTTTTCCTCAAAATGCAATCGTCTAATCTCTAACTAATCATCAATTACTCCTTGGTTTGCTGCATTGACAGGATATGGTCTTCTTGCTCTTCCAGGTTACCCGGTTTACCATATTGAACTAATTTGTTATTGAAAAAGTAAAGCCATGCCTTTTGCGGGGGATCTAAGGTCCCGGCGGCATTATAAAAGCTTTGTGAATATTCTACCACTTCTAATGTGCCGGAAGGATATTGTTTAGCAACCACAACCGACGCGGGTTTTTGGCCCATGCTTTTATAGGCGGTGTCTTTGTCCATGCCTAAAGCAAGGTTATTAGTATTCCAGCCACGTATTGCCGAGCAGGATGCAAACAATAGTAAACAGACTACTGCAATTTTTGATAAGGTTTTCATAGTTATATATTTTACATATTGACGGGCTAAAATGGGTAAAGTTTAGTTAAAATCTCTACCGCTTATACAATGTCAAGATTATCAGCGAGTTTGATTTTTGTTGTTTTAGTAACTGAAATATTAGCTACATTTACGCCATTATAATATTTGGTTATAGCCTATAACAAACATTTGTTTTTATGAATTACCAACTAAACAATCTTCCCGAAAGAACCGCCAAACCCCGTACTGCCGGTATGACAATGATGATGGACAAAGGCCTCAGCCTGCGCCAGGTAGAAGATTTCATAGAGGTTTCCGGTGCTTATACTGATATTGTAAAATTGGGGTGGGCCACTTCTTTTGTAACACCCAATCTCGACCAAAAATTAAAAATTTACAGCGAAGCAGGCATCCCCGTTTATTTTGGCGGAACGTTGTTTGAAGCCATGTTGGTGCGCGGCCAGTTTGATGATTATTGCCGCTTACTTGATAAATACAAATTGCAATACGCCGAGGTATCCGACGGCTCGATAGAAATAGCCCACGAAGAAAAATGCGAATACATTAGTAAGTTGGCCAAACAAGTAACGGTTATCTCCGAAGTTGGCTCAAAAGACGTGCAGAAGATATTCGCGCCTTATAAATGGATAAACCTGATGCGAGCCGAAATAGAAGCAGGATCATGGAAGGTAATTGCCGAGGCACGCGAAAGCGGCAATGTCGGTATCTACCGCGATTCGGGCGAAGTGCGCCAGGGATTGATAGACGAGATATTAACCCAGATTCCCGCAGAAACCATTATTTGGGAAGCCCCGCAAAAAGCGCAGCAGGTTTGGTTCATCAAACTCATCGGTGCCAACGTCAACTTAGGCAATATTGCCCCGGCAGATGTTATTCCGTTGGAAACATTGCGCCTGGGCATCAGGAGCGATACGTTTGATCATTTTTTAGGGAAGTAAGAATCCACAGACCAACTGTCATTGCAAAAGTTTCTGAACCCGGATTTTTTGGATTTGTTGATTAATTTGATTTTGATTTGCATCCCGGAAATCCTTTAATCATATAAATCAAGGTTCAGACAAATAGCGACGCCGAAAAATTCTTCCGCCTACCAAATCCTTTTTACATTTAAAACTGTTTCTTTGTAAATACGCGCATTATGAAACATTACGGACTAATCGGCTTCCCGCTTTCACATTCATTCTCAAAAAAATATTTTACCGACAAATTCGAAAAGGAAGGCATTACCGATGCCAAATATGACGTGTACCCGCTTGAACACATAAAAGACCTGCAGGATCTGTTGGATGCCCATCCCGATCTTTGTGGCTTAAACGTAACCATTCCGCACAAAGTAAACATCATTCGCTACCTGGATTGGGTAGAGGAAGATGCCAAACACGCAGGCGCGGTTAATTGCATAAGGGTGCGATCGGAAAGCCCGGTACTGGCGGCATTTTCGGGTGAAGTTGGAGTAAACGGGCATGATTTCAGGCTGGAGGGGTTTAATACAGATCTATACGGATTTGAAATGTCGTTACGCCCGTTGTTAAAGGACCAGGAATATGATGCGCTTGTTTTAGGCGATGGTGGCGCGGCCAAAGCGGTTAAATGCGTATTGGAAAACTTAGGCATTGCCTTTACTTGTGTTACACGCAGTCCGCATGGAAATAATTTATTGTTTAAAGATTTGAAGCCTCACCATATCGCAAAGCATAAACTCATCGTTAATACTACGCCGCTGGGCACGTTTCCTAATGTAGAGGAATGCCCGCCTATTCCTTACAGCGCAATAGGCAGCGACCATATTTTGTATGACCTGGTGTACAACCCCGAAAAAACCATGTTTTTGCAAAAAGGAGAAGAACAGGGTGCTAAAATTAAGAACGGTTATGAAATGCTAATTTTGCAGGCAGAAAAATCATGGGAGATATGGACATCCAAAGAAAAACATCCGTAAGGTTATTCGCAGTCCTGTTAACGGCAACGGCGTTCTTGTTTGGTGGGTGTAGCGGCACGCCTGATTATTCACCAAAACCGCGGGGGTATTTTCGGATCGTATATCCAAAAAAAGAATATCAGCAGTACATTTCTGATTATCCGTTTACTTTTCTTTATCCCAAATACGCGGTGATGGAAAAAGATAACAAGCAGAACTTTGTTAAACACCTCATTAATATGCAGGATTTACTGAATATGCAGTTCCCGCAGTTTAACGGAACCCTGCATATCAGTTATGAAACCATTACGTCAAAAGAAGTATTTAACCGCCTAACCGAAGATGCCCGGAAATTTGCCTTTAAGCATACCATTAAAGCTACAGGTATCGACCAGGGAATAATAAACTTCCCCGATCGTAAGGTTTACGGCATTTATTATACTATTGACGGGAACGCGGCATCGTCAGCACAATTTTATTTAACCGATAGCGTACATAACTATTTCAGGGGAGCGTTATATTTTAACTCGCAGCCCCGCCTTGATTCTATACAACCTGTACTTGATTTTGTAAAAAAAGATATGGCTGTAATGATCGAGAGCTTTAGATGGAAGAAATAATGGATTTCGAAATTCGGATTTTCAATTTCGAATTTACACTTCCATATATTTAACAAATACAATAAATCCGAAATCGAACATTCGACATCCGAAATTATCAAATGGCTTCAGTAAAATTTTTCACCAACAATCCCTTCCACGAAAACACTTACATCGTTTACGATGAAACCGGCGAATGTGCCATCATTGACCCCGGTATGGAAACGGCCAGTGAGCAAAATGTGGTGGTCAATTTTATAAAAAGCAATAACCTTAAACCGGTTTTGCTACTTAATACCCATTGCCATATCGACCATGTATTAGGCAACAAGTTTATTTTTGACATGTATGGCCTAAAGCCGCAATTTAACAAAGGCGAGTTGGACCTGTTGGATGCCGTTATTGCCTACGCACCAACCATGGGCGTAAACTATGACCCATCACCACTGCCGGATGTTTACCTGCCTGAAACCGGCATGGTTACTTTTGGAAACACCACGTTAACACTGATATTTGCTCCCGGCCACTCACCTGCGCATTTATGCTTTTATGATGAAAAGGACAATATATTAATTGGAGGTGATGTCCTTTTTGACGGAAGCATTGGCCGTACAGACCTGCCTGGCGGAAATTATGAACAGCTGATAAAAAACATTGAAGAAAAATTATTTACGCTACCCGATCATTGCACTGTTTATCCCGGCCACGGCCCGTCAACAACCATTGGCTACGAGAAAAATAATAATCCGTTTTTTAATTAACGCCTTTTTAGGTTGTACGTGTAACGTAATACGTTTTACGTAATTTTACCATAACCAAACGTAGTACGTACAACGTAAAACATACAACGCCCTTGAACACCTCCCTCTACATAGCTAAGCGTTACTTGTTTTCGAGCAAGAAGATGCACGCCATAAATATCATATCAGGTATTACTATGATGGGGGTATTAATTGGCAGCGCGGCACTGATCATTGTGCTATCTGTTTTTAATGGTTTTGAAACGGTTATACTTTCACTATACAGCAATTTCTCACCCGAAATAAAGATAGAGGCCCGTTTAGGCAAAACATTCGATCCAACCACACCCTACTTTCAATCGCTTCATAAAGACGCGCGCCTTTTTTCTTATACCGAAGTTCTGCAGGAAAAAGCCCTGATCAAATGCGGCAATAAAACATTTATCTCCAGTATGGTTGGCGTAAGCGATGATTTTTTAAAGAACCGGAAACTGGACAATTCTATACAAAGTGGTTCATTTACTTTAAAAGCCAATAGTCGGCCCTACGCCGTTATCGGCGCAACAGTTCAATATAATTTATCGGTAAACATTAATGATCCGCTCACGGTATTGCAAGTGTATTCTCCAAAGCGCAGCGCTGGTGCTTCGGCAAACCCGTTAGATGAGTTTATTGTGCGCGATATTTATCCTTCCGGCGTTTTCAGCATTCAGCAGGATTTCGATAACATTATCGTAGTGCCTATTGATTTTGCACGTGAAATGTTAGAGCAGCCTGTAAATGTAAGTTCCATCGAATTAACTTATAAACCGGGCACCGATATCAACTCGGTTCAGGATGCGATAACAGATAAAATAGGTAAGGATTTTACCATTAAAAATCGTAAGCAGCAAAACACCGAGCTCTACAAAACACTAAACTACGAGCGTTGGGCCATATTCATGATTTTAACATTTGTGTTGATCATAGCCGCCTTTAACATCGTCGGCTCATTAACAATGCTGGTAATAGATAAGAAAAAAGATATCGCCATATTAACCAGCCTTGGAGCAAACAAACGGACCATACAGGGCATCTTCTTTTTTGAAGGTCTGATGATCTGCTTTGTTGGATGTATTGTAGGTGTATTACTGGGTACTGCATTTTGCATATTGCAGCAACGTTACGGGATGATAAAAATTGGCGGCCAAATGTCTGTTATTGATGCCTACCCTGTTACAATTAAAGCAGGCGATTTTGGCCTGGTTTTTTTAACTGTAGGCATTATATCTGTCATAGCATCAGGCATAAGCGCGCGTTTAAGTATAAAAGGATTAAATGATATCAAACAGGATTTATAACTTTACATTATGCGTTTAAAAATAGCTGTCTTATTTATTGCCATCGCCACGCTTGGAATGGTTGCTTGCAAAAGCAAGCCTGCTGCAAAAGCTAAGCCCGTAATTATCTATAAAGGCTTATACAGTTTTGGTCCCGAAATAAAATCATTCCAGGAATGTAAAAGCGGCCATGAGTTTTGGGTTACAGACAGTTCCGCCGAGTTGGAGTTAAAGTACTCGCAACTTGGTTTTGTACAACCGGACCAGGCAGCATATATCGAAGTTGAGGGCCATAAAGTTAAGTCAACAAAAGATGCATTAGGGTCAGACTACGACAGTGTTTTGGTAGTGAATAAGCTGATTAAGATAACTAAGGATTTGCCCAAAACCGGCTGTAACTAATTCACTGTTGATAAATAATTTCGGCTATTAGCTTTGTGCTTTCAGCTTTATTCCTTTAATTCAAAAACTCATTTGCCGGTTCGGCGTTAACTAATTTACTATGGAATCAAAACGTCAACAAAAATTTGCCGGTGTAATACAAGAGGATTTGGCAGCCATATTTCAACGCGAAGGCATGAATTATCTTCCAAACACCATGGTAACCATAACCAAGGTGCGGGTAACTCCCGACTTAGCCATAGCAAGAATTTTTTTAAGTTTCTTCAATAACGTTAACAACGCTACGGCTTTGCAAACCATCAAATTGCATGCGTCCGAGATCCGTTATAAACTGGGTGGCCGTATTAAGGATCAGGTGCGTGTTATCCCGCAATTAGAGTTTTTTATCGACGATACCAGCGACTATGTTGAACGCATGGATAAGATCTTCGATAAGCTAAGCAAAGAAGAGCGGCAACCCGATACCGAGTAACTATTGCGTATGAACGCGACAGATAAATTAGCGCATTATTTAAAAACCCATCAAACGCCTGTTGGCAAAGTAATTGATTTCGATGCTGATACCGACAAGCTTTATCCCTTTGATTTTACCGCAGCCAACCCGGAACTAACTACCGACCTGGTTACAGATACCGGGGCTTTTAGCCGTTGGGTAAATAAAAAGCTTTCTGAAAATAATGCCCGCTATGGCATTGGCGGCTATATGGAGCACCGAACCGTTTATGCCCGCAGCGCGCATTTCGATGCTGAAGGCGAACCACGGCGTTTACACTTAGGTGTTGATATATGGGCACCTGCCGGAACTCCGGTTTATTCCCCATTCCCCGCTACCATACATAGCTTTCATGATAATAACAATTTCGGTGACTATGGGCCTACAATAATATTAATAAACCACCTGGTTGGCTTCGATTTATTCAGTTTATATGGCCATTTGAGCCGTAAAAGTTTGGAAGGATTATTCGTTGGAAAATCGATAGCTGCTAACGAACACGTGGGCGTATTTGGCGATGAATCCGAAAATGGTCAATGGCCCCCACATTTGCATTATCAATTGATGCTGGATATAGGAGATTATCGTGGCGATTACCCGGGTGTTGGGCAATACTCACTCAAAGAAGATTATTTAAAAAACATCCCCAATCCGGACTTGATATTGGGGTTTTAACAAAAAAGACTTACGAAGTTTTAAAAACTTCGTAAGTCTGCCAGTCATTTGCACCTTGTTGGTGTTGTCACCAACAAGCAGACCATTTACACTTTAAAGATAATGCTGTGGCTTTAACAGATTCCCGTTTGTTGGTGACAACACCAACAAAGTGCGAAAAGTGTCATCTCGAACGATAGTGAGAGATCCATACAAATGCAAGGCAGGCGATGCTTGTTTATAGATTTCTCGCTGTGCTCGAAATGATACGACAATCTAAAAATTTAACTGGCAGTAAGGCAGATCATCACGGAATTGAAACCAACAAACCGGCACTCATGCCCAATGATTGCTCATGCCCGTTACTAAACCCATATTCGTATGCAGGCTCAAGAAACCAACCCAACCGGTGTTTGGCGGCAGGCCAAAACATAAAATCTAATGCTATTTCTCCGCCAAGAGTATTGCTTGTAATGCCACTATCTTTCATGTGGTCCCACGCTAAGCCAACACCAAACATAAACTCGGCTTTGGGGGATAATGTCCATGGCTTTTTTATCAGAAAGTCTATTTCTTTATCAGTGGTGTACTTGCTATATGTCGGTGAAAAACCTAGCTCCACCTCAAGCCAGTTTTCTATTGGGGTAGCTTCAACGGCAATACTATAACCAAAGCTCTTTGCCCCGCCTTTAAGGTTTCCGGATGCCGCTCCGCCAAATTCAGCTACGGCAATGCCTTCTTTTTCGCTGGTAGTATCTTTTCCTGTTTGCTGCGCAAATGCATCAGTACCTAATAAAAACAAAAAGGCAGCGAGTAAAAAAGGTTTCATAAGATACATTAGGTTTTAAAATTTGTCATTGCGAGCGATAGCTTGGCAATCTCGCCGTAATAATAATAGCGACGATATTGCTTCGTCGTTCCTCCTCGCAATGACAAATTCGAATTATCAGCTTCCTTTATGCTCCGGCGACAAATCAAACGGCACCACAACCTTAAAGCTAATATTACGGCCCATATTATATATGCCGGGTGCAACACCCGCAGGCACTACGGGGTTATCAAAATATTTTAACCTGCTCATGTTCGACTGGTAGTTTACGTTGGCCAGGTTTGTTCCCTCAATAAACACATTGAATATGTCTTTGCCTGCTTTATTATAAATTTTTCCGCCAAAACCGGCGCTTAACAAATTATATCCCGCTGTATAGGTTTCTGTTCCGTAAGCAGCGAAGAACTTGTTTTGCGCGTCATAATGGTCAAACCCTATAAAAGCGTACAGGTTCCTGAGTGTTTTGGTGCCTTTGCTAAAATCAGCCTTCAATTCTGAGTGGGTATGCAATGGTGGAATAAAAGGTAAATATTTTAGGCTATCGGGAACTTTGCCACCGGTTCCTAAATTGGTACCATACGTTAAGGTCATGCTGTTTTCAAAATGCAGCCATGGCGTAGGGTGAATATCTAAACTAAACTCGCCGCCTGCAATACGTGCTTTACTTTGCACATAAGTAAATTTACTATATGGGCCGGTGGGATCAGGCGTACCGTCGGCATCAACCCTAACCGCATTTCCGTTAGCATCTAATATCTGCTCCTGGAAAATATAGTTCTGAATATTATTGGTAAAAAGCTCTACACTCGCAGAAACATTTGGCAGGGTTAAAAACGCGCCAATATCTTCCTGCGTGCTAAATTCTGGTTTAAAGCTGCTGTTACCTACGTGGTATATTTGCGAACCGGGATCGGGGCCATTAGCAGAAAGCTCCGCAATGCTTGGCGCCCTGAAACCGCGCGCGATGTTAGCTTTTAATAAAAACGCGTCCGAAAAATTATACGTTGCACCAAAACTTCCGGAAGCACCCGAGAATGTTTTATTCAATGCAGCAAACTGTTGCGATACATTTGGCGTTGTTGCCGGGTTTGGCCCGGTATATAGCGTTGGAAATGTTGTGCTGTTGTTAACATAAGCTGCCTGTCCGGTAAACGAGCGGCTATCATCCCTTACACCTCCCGAAAGATCAAGCTTTCCAAAAGTTTTCTTGATGGCGATAAAAGGGCCAATATCAAACTGGTGATAGGCCGGTATCGGGAAATCAGTGCTGTATCCTAAAGCGTTGTTTTGATACATACCATTCAGCCCGATAGTAGTTTCGTAGCCATTGGCTATATTAAAATCATATTTAACATCATAAGTATAAGTGGTTAGTTCCAGGTTAAGCCCCGGTATATCAGCATCTGCGGCTTCGGGGTGAGTAAACTCACGGCGGTGGCTGTACTGGTAACCCAGGTTAACTATCAGGTTGCCATCACCTACATTAAAATTGCTGTTGTTGTAAATGCGGTAAAGCTGTACGTGCTGGTGTAAAACAGGTATCGAATATGAATTCAGTTCTTTGTTAGTTACTATCGTACCGTTGCCAGCCTCGTCAATTTGCTTAGTAAACTTACGGCTCAACGAGTCGCGGGCACCATCTGGTATAGCCTGCAAATCGTCGAACAGCGAGGCGGTAAAGTGCGAATATCCCCATGATTTATTTACACCCACATTTGCACGGGCATCTTTTTCGGCAAAATTAGTAGCCCATACACGTCCATCATGTTGGTTTTGGTAATCTTTAGCTTCTTTCGCAGATAATACAGTACCCCAGGTCCATCCATTGTTATTTCCCTGTAGTTTAAATGAGTTGTTTATTAATCCGTTGTTTGTTCCGTAGGTACCCTCAACAGATCCTAATATTTTTCCTTCCGGTACAGATTGTGCCGATATTAAGTTAACCACACCACCAATAGCGTCCGATCCGTAGGTTAAACTTGCAGGGCCTTTGATTACCTCAACCCGGTCGATAGAGTTTTGGTCAACTTCAATACCGTGCTCATCACCCCATTGTTGCCCTTCCTGGCGGATACCGTCCATCAGGGTAATTACCCGGTTATAGCCCAGCCCATGTATAAATGGTTTTGAAATATTTGGCCCAGTGGTAACCGCGCTTATGCCCGGCAAATTGGCAATTTCATCTATTACGTTTCCTGATGCTGAGCGCTGCTCTAAAAATGTTTTTCCAACGGCCACCATTGGTATCGGGTTTCGTTTTAATTCGGTAGCCTTACTTACGCCGGTAATAACAACCTCGCTGGTTTCAATAGATGATGATTGTAGTTGTACATCAATAGCACTTGACTTTGAAAAATCAACAGTACGGGTTATAGTACCATAGCCTACAAAGCTGTATTGAACAAGGTGAACGCCGGTAGGAATATTGCTGATGGTGTATTGTCCCTTCAAGTCGGTAGATGCGCCAATTTTAAGGTCGGGTATAAAAACGTTAACGCCGGGCATTGGGGAATTATCAGCCTTATCAGTTATGGTACCGGTTAGCGTACCCAATACGGGTTCTGTATGTCCCGCCGCCTTTGCTGCAACGGCTATAAATAGTATATATAGTAAACTTAATAGTTTGAGTTTCATAAAATATTTTGGTTTGGTATAAACAGGATGTAATTAAACACCATTGCTGTAAAACCGGTTAAACACATTAAACAATAGCAATAAGAAACAGCTGCTAAAACAATGAATTCAACAATAAGACTTCAATGAAATGATCGCTTTTTTCTTTAACAGGATATAGCGGTTACTGGTGGGGCGCGCCCGGAAGAAAGTACGAGCGCGATACTTACAAAATTGTAATCACCAACCTTAAAAACATGCAGACTGGAAACTGTAGGTATAAACCAGGTTTGGTGGGTTAATGTCGCTAAGGTGTGATGCATGGCATCGCACATATAACATTTCTCCTGAACAGTAAGCCCTGGTTTGGGTTGATTTTTAGAAATGTTTTGTGATATGCCTGTTTTTTGCAGGATGTTATGCTGGTGCACATAAACCATGTACTGACCCGCGGCAAAGCAAGCCAATAATAACCATGCGCAAAAAATATTATATTTATTCTTTTTCAAACCAGCTGGTTGTATTTTAACAATACAACGCAAACTTACTTATTAAAATTGTAAAAAACATTCCGTTAGGTAACAATCTTGTTTAACTTGTAAGTGCTATTGCAGCTAATTTGGCAACTAATGCTGTATATTTGTTGATATGACCCCGGCACAGATCAATAAAAAATGGAGCGAGTTGCAAGACAGAATTGCAGCAGATTTTGATAACGAAAAACCCGATCTTAAAGTAATGCTTTTCCTTATCGGGGTGCAGGAGTTGGGGCAAGGCCCTCAAAAATTCAGCAAAAGGCAAAAGGAAGAATTGATGCATATCGCCAATTGCAAACTATTCAGCAAAATGGGTTTTTATGAGTTGGAGGGACTGGACCAGGATGGATGGCCACATTGGAACCGTGTTGGCGTTATTCCTAACTATACACTGATGGAACAGGAAATGGTATTGAAAACATTGATGATTGATTATTTTGAGGAGATGGAAGCAACCGAATAAAGAGCAATCCGGGCGGCTGTCATCCTGAGCCTGTCGAAGGATGTGTGTGAAGGCTTCCCGAAAGTCTTTAGCGTAGCTCAGACAGACGGCGCACATTATATCATATATTAATATTACAATTATGAAAAAACTCTTTACCTTACTCTTAATCTGCGCGGTAACCGCAACCGCTTTTGCCAAACCTAAAAACCAATATGTTCGCATCAAAACCGCCTATGGTTTTTGCATTGTGCGTTTATATAACGAAACGCCTAAGCACCGCGACAATTTTATAAAGCTAACTAAAGAAGGCTTTTTTAATGGCAGCCTGTTTCACCGCGTAATACAGGATTTCATGATACAGGGCGGCGGACCCGCTCCCGGTTCAGATACGGCGAAATATAAAAAAACCATGAGTTATAAAATCCCTGCCGAAATTCGCGACAGCATATTTCACAAGCGTGGCATTATAGGCGCTGCCCGTGACAATAATCCAGAGAAAGCATCAAGCAGCAGCCAGTTTTACTTAGTGGCTGGTAAGCGCTTTAACGACTCAACGCTTAATAAAACCATAAAAGAAAGATTAAATGGCCACCCAATACCGGAATCGGAAAGGGCTTATTATAAATCAGTGGGCGGCGTTCCGCATTTAGATCAGGGCTATACCGTATTCGGCGAAATTGTTTATGGACAGGATATGGTTGATGAAATATCCGCTGTAAAAAAAGATAAAAAAGACAAGCCGCTGGTTGATATACCAATGACGGTTGAATTGTTATCACCAAAAGAGTGCCGTCGTCTTGATAAAATTCTTCAATTACCACAATAAAATAAATTCGAAATCGAACATTCGAAATCCGAAATCAAATGAAAATCATCACCTACAACGTAAACGGAATCCGCTCTGCCATCAATAAAAACTGGCTGGCCTGGCTGCAGGCTACCGATGCAGATGTAGTTTGTTTACAGGAAATAAAAGCAACGCCGGATGTACTGACCGATTTACATTTGGTGGAAGCGTTGGGCTATCAGCATTATTGGTTCCCTGCCGAAAAAAAGGGCTATAGTGGCACCGCCATTTTTACTAAACGCACACCTAACCACATTGAATACGGCTGCGGCATACCCGATTTTGACCGCGAGGGCCGAAACATTCGTGTTGATTTTGATGAGGTTTCTGTAATGAGCGCGTATTTTCCATCGGGTTCAAGCGGCGAGGACAGGCAAATATTTAAGTTTAGGTTTTTAGATGAATTTGGTAAATATTTAACGCTGTTAAAAGTTGAACATCCGCGCCTCATTATTTGCGGCGATTATAATATTTGCCATAAGCCAATAGACATTCATAATCCAAAATCAAACGCCAACTCATCCGGCTTTTTACCCGAGGAGCGCGAATGGATGGAGAGTTTTATCGAATCAGGCTTTGTAGATACATACCGTCATTTAAACAAAGAGCCGCATAATTATACCTGGTGGAGCTTCCGTTTTAATGCCCGCGCTAAAAACCTGGGCTGGCGCATTGATTATGCCATGGCAAGTAAAGAGCTGGAAGAAAATATTAAACGTGTAGCCATCCTGCCCGAAGCCAGGCACTCGGATCACTGCCCGATGTTGTTAGAAATGGCGTTTTAACCAAACACCAACAACTTCACCAATATTGTCATTGCGAGGAGCGTAGTGACTTGTGAGTTGGGGCGACGAAGTAACCTCGTCGCTCTTCATTATGAACTATAATATCAACCATTAAATACACTTTGGAAAACCTACCCCGCTTAGCCGGTTATCTTTTTTTATTCTTCGGCCTATACTTTGCCCGCGTTCAGGTAAAGCGTTTCATCAACCGAAAGCAAGGTGCTAAAGCCTGGAATTTCCGGGTAATGCTTTATTGTATTGTATTTATTATCGTCGGGGTGATAATTTTTATCAAAACGGCTTAACCGATCAAACCGTCATGCCAAATTTATTTCGGCACCCCATCATATAGGTAAACAAGGGATAGATATGGAAAGCTCGTTTGTGACGAAGCAGGCAGGATGGCTTGTGAGATGCCGAAATAAATTCGGCATGACGTCCGTTCGGTTGACTCTGACAAACTACTGTCACCATCTCTTCAATCAATAATCGCGATCTTTGGTACTATCTGCCATTCACCAACAAACACAATCCTCTCCTTCCAATCTTTAGTTATTCGTGAGAAGAAACCAAACGTTCTTTGACATAATTATTTCTTATCCAGCATCGGTCGTTCCGCTGCTTGCGCAACCAGCCAGCCTGTAGCATACATCCACTTGGTCATTTTGGTTAGTTTTGGGATGCTGATATTCTCCGGGCCATCATTTGGTGTATGATAATCCGGGTGCAACAGCGAGGTAAAAAATATCGATGGAATACCCAAAGCGGCATAAGGCGCATGGTCGCTCCTAAAATACCAGCCTTCAGGATGTTTCGCATCATCCCATGAAAAATCTATCTTAAATTTAGTTAGTTCCGTATTTGCCTTCATCGCCATATCAACCAATGCCGTTGAGTTTTTATGTGGCAATAACGTTCCAAGTAATGCTGCCGAATCAACCGAGTTCCTGCCGATCATATCGCCATTCAACACCGCAACAATGTCTTCCCTTTTTACAGTTGGGTGTGCCGAATAATATTTAGAACCTAATAACCCGCGTTCCTCAGCACCATGCCAAACAAATAAAGCCGACCGCTTACCCGGTTTTATAGCCCAGGCCCGCGCAATAGCCAGCATACCAACGGTTACCGAAGCATTATCATCCGCGCCGTTCCAGATAGAATCCTGTCCAACCGGGTTGCCCACGCCGTCATGGTCATGATGTCCGCTAAACAAAACGTATTCATTCCGCAATTTAGCGTCGGTGCCCGTAGCCTTGGCAACCACGTTAACCGATGGATATAAAAAGCTATCGAAAGCAAAATCAGCTTTTATATGCGCGTTATTCTTTAATTGGTTTTCAACAGATGCTCTTACCATCAACGTTGGTATTGCTTGCCCAGCTCCACCGCCACGATTACCAGCCACTGCCGGGCCGTCCAACGCATATTGTCCATATTCGTAATTATTGCCGATAAACGCAATCGCATCTTCCGTTACATTATTAGCTACAAATATAATAGCCGCAACGCCTTTTCGCCTTAAAGCGGTGCTTTGTTGCCTTATAGATGATGCTGTATAACGATAGCCCCAAAGGCTAACCCATCTTTCAGGTATTGGGGTTGGCGCCTGTATTTTCACAGCAACTATTTTACCTTTCAGGTCGCCGGTGGTATCGGCCATGCTGTTCAACCATACTACCGTACCGTCAATATGGCTTTCTGTTGGCGTGGTTGCCCATACCTGTTTAAACAAGGTAAGCGGCTGGTTATTTACCCAAACCTTGCTGCGTGGGCTAACACGCGTACGTTTCATATTATAAAACTGGAAATAAGTACCATCCTCGCCGGCCGGTTTCAACCCTGCTTCCATTGCTTTTTGCGCAACCCATGCTGCCGCTCTAAATTCATCAAGCGTACCCGCGCGCCTGCCACGAAAGGCATCACTCGCTAATTCAAAAATATCTTTTTTAAGATCCGCTTCTTTGATTGCTGATAATGCCGGAGGCAAATCAGAAACCGGTTTTTTAGTTTGTGCCGATAGTTGCAGGCTGATTAGGAGAGCTGCTGATAGGATAGATAATTTTTTCATAGTGTGTGCTGTTTATGATAGCGTAAATTAATGATTATGAATAAAAAGAACGAATAAAATCGTTTCCCTCTTCAGAATACACAGATATATCTAAATTTTTCAACCCTCTTTGCCGCGTAGCGGAAGAGAGGGTGATCGAGCGTCTTAGCGATGATCGGGTGAGTCCTCACCAAGCGAAATTACCATCTGCCCATGGGTGGCGTAGACTCACCCCGCCTACGCTTCGCTGGGCGACCCTCTCTTCGCCTGCGGCGGAAAGAGGGTATAGAAGGAATTATTTTTATAAAAGATATTGTATACGCAATATCCTTCAAGAGCAGAATCACACAATGCTCTGATTCCGAAATTTGCTATTCCCTTACAAAAGCCTTATTTTCAACTTTCAAAACTTATCCCGGCAATATGAAAAAATTATTTACTCTTGGTTTACTGGCTTCTGCCGTATTTGCGCAGGCGCAACAGGCCCCGCTTACCGGCTTTACCGAAAGCACTTCGGCAAAACAATTAAAAATTGAGCAGCAGTTTGATGCTTCATTAAGTGCTACCCGTATTGGCGAAACACTGAAAGCCTTGTCTGCATATCCACATCATTTAGGTTCGCCCGGCGATAAGGCCGTTGCCGAATTGATCTTGCAAAAATTTAAATCATTCGGGCTGGATGCGCACTTAGAAACTTATAAGGTTTTATTTCCTACGCCCAAAGTGCGCGTGCTGGAAATGACCGGCCCTACAAAATATACTGCCGTATTAAAGGAAATGCCTTTGATGGAAGATGGCACCTCCAATCAGCCAGGACAATTGCCAACGTATAATGCCTGGAGCGCCGATGGCGATGTAACCGGCAAACTGGTTTTTGCTAACTATGGTTTACCTGAAGATTATGACAAACTGGCCGATATGGGCATTGATGTAAAAGGAAAGATTGTGATCACCAAATACGGCAAATCGTGGCGCGGTATTAAGCCAAAGGTTGCTTATGAGCATGGCGCTATTGGCTGTATAATTTATTCGGACCCGGCCGATGATGGCTATACTCAGGGCGATGTTTATCCAAAAGGAGCTTTTAAAAACGAATATGGCGTTCAGCGTGGTTCTGTTATGGATATGGTACTTTATCCCGGCGACCCGCTTACACCCAATGTTGGTGCTAGGGCGAATGCTAAACGGTTAGACAGGAAGGATGCAACCACTATATTAAAGATCCCTGTATTACCGATCAGCTATCATGATGCCAAGCCTTTATTGGCTGCATTGGATGGCCCTGTTGCGCCGGCAGACTGGCGCGGTGCATTGCCTATAACTTATCATGTTGGACCGGGCAAAGCTACCGTTCATATGAAATTAGCCTTTAACTGGGATATGGTTACTGCTTATGATGTTGTGGCTATGATTAAAGGCTCGGAATTCCCGGATGAATGGGTTATCCGTGGCAATCACCACGATGCCTGGGTAAATGGTGCCGATGATCCGTTAAGCGGCCAATCGGCATTGGTTGAAGAAGCGAAGGGATTAGGTGATTTGCTTAAAACAGGTTGGAAACCGAAACGCACCATAGTTTATTGTGCCTGGGATGGGGAGGAACCGGGACTGATAGGCAGTACCGAGTTTGCAGAAGACCATGATAAAGAGTTGCAAAAGAAAGCTGTAGTTTATATTAACTCGGATGATATTTCAAAAGGCTTTTACAATGCATCAGGATCACATGCACTGGAAGGGTTTATGGAAGAAATAGGCCAAAGCGTTATTGACCCGGAAACAGGTGTAACCGTTAACGAGCGTAAAAAAGCGCAGCAAATATCAAGGGCCGCTACAGTTAAGGCCAAAAAAGAAATAATGGACAGGAAAACACCAGATCGTATCGGCGCGCTGGGTTCCGGTTCTGATTATTCTTCATTCCTGCAGCACTTAGGTATTCCGACTTTAAATATTGGCTACGGCGGCGAGGGAAGCGGCGGCGAATACCATTCTATTTTTGATTCGTATGACGATTTCCGCAGGTTTAAAGATCCCGGCTTTTTATATTGCCAGGCACTTTCAAAAACTGTTGGGCATACCGTTTTGCGTATGGCAGATGCCGACGTATTACCATTCGATTTCCGCACCCTGGCATCAACGATTGACCGTTACGCGAAGGAATTAGTTGAAATGACCAATACCATGCGAGAAACCACTGCGCTTGATAACCAGTTGGTAAAAGCCGGGACATTTAAACTGGCTGCTGATCCTGCAAAACACATGCTGCCACCAACAGCAAAAGCAGAAGTTCCGAAAATCGACTTTTCTTCATTAACTGAATCAATCGAATTATTAAAAAAGAGCAGTGATAACCTGGCATCAGCCTGGGCAAAAGCCTCAAAATCATCCGGCGACCATAAGGCGCTTAACGAACATTTGTATCATGCTGAACAGCAATTACTTTCTTCAGGATTACCGCGCCGCGAATGGTATAAACACACCATTTATGCACCCGGCTTCTATACAGGCTACGGGGTAAAAACGCTTCCGGGCATCCGTGAAGCAATTGAGCAAAGAAACTGGGATGAAGCCCAAAAGCAAATAGCCGTTGTTACACAGGCAATTACAAGTTTATCTAATTATTTAGATAACGCAGCTATGTAATATAAGACTGATTTAAACACATGCCAAGTGCTATCTTTCTTTAGCATGTGCTAGGTGTCTGATATTAGCATAAATAAATGCCCTCTAAATTGGAGGGCATTTTTTATTTATAACGCTTTTATTGTTTGGCTGATTTAATTTTCGCTAATAATCTTCCTTCAACGAATTCGCTGAAACAATTCATAACAACCTACAAGTCAATAGCTTAATTTTATTTTTATGTTTGTTAGAACATAAAAACATCCGGATTACCTACATATCAGTGCCCAAACGCAAAGGTTCTCTACGACAA
>Ga0207153_1012_pt1 | contig 40076 bp, 37 predicted proteins | sample Alteio_BWMinHeat_27_FD_153580 | JGI IMG/M metagenome (GOLD analysis project Ga0207153, IMG submission 153580) | Enriched cells from forest soil in Barre Woods Harvard Forest LTER site, Petersham, Massachusetts, United States -... | ecosystem: Environmental > Terrestrial > Soil > Temperate forest >...
TTCATAAAATTGCGGATATAAGCAGTGTCTGTTGTTTCATAAACCGTTTGAGTAGCTGGAATTGGCTGGTTTAAAAAACCAAACCCGGTAATTACTTTTTCAGCATTTTTGGTCCCGGCGTTTTTGATATAGTACTTAACAGTTGGACTATTTTTCACTGTCATTTTCGGTTGAAACTTAAACAACTTAGCACTAAGCAATTGTTCAATATTGTTGCCGGCTGATAGCTTCAACAAATCTGTAAAACTAATAGATTGCGAAAACCCATTAAATGACATAAGCACGGAAACAGCAATAATTACAAGCGTTTTCATAGCAACGGGATCAGGTTAAGCAGTAAATATACTACTTTTTATATGCCGCCAATCCGCTATCCAAATAAGCTACATATTGAGCGATATCAAAATTAGCGCCTTGTGGTGGTACCAGGGTTTCGCCTTTTTCATTGATCATTACATAAAACGGCTGCGCGTTCGAATTATATTTAGATTCTTCCAGATCCAGCCATTTACCGCCAAGGGTAGTAATGTTTTTGCCGGTTAATTTTGATTTGAATTGCTCAGTAGCCGGTAGTTCCGTTTTATCATCAATAACCATTTGCAATACTACAAAATCATTTTGTAGTCGTTTCAACACTTCCGGATTAGGCAATACATTTGATTCCATTTTGCGGCAGTTAACACAGTTCCAACCGGTAAAATCAATTAATATAGGTTTATGGGTTTGTTTGGCAACTTCAATAGCCTGGTCATAATCATACCAATCGTCAATACCTTTAACTTTTGGCAGACGCTTAAACAGGTCTTCGTATTTTTTAGTTTTAATGCTTGATGTATTGGTTGATGCCGCGGCCGGACCAACACCTGCCGAAAGATCAAAATCCTGTGTACTTAACGGCGGTAAAAACGCGCTGATTGATTTTAAAGGCGCGCCCCATAAACCCGGGATCATGTAAATTACAAAAGCAAAAACAATAAGCGATATAAACGTGCGCGGTACAGACATATACGGTAAATCACTATCGTGTGCGAATTTAATTTTACCGATAAGATATAACCCCATCAACAAACCAATGGCTATCCATAACGATAAAAATATCTCACGGTCAAACCAGTTCCAGTGATAAGCCAAATCAACATTCGACAGGAATTTTAACGCGAATGCGATCTCAATAAACCCTAAAACCACCTTCACACTATTTAACCATCCTCCCGATTTTGGCAGGCTTTTCAGCGCCGACGGGAACAAAGCAAATAAAGTAAACGGCAATGCCAACGCTAACGAGAAGCCAAACATACCAATGGCCGGCCCAAGTCTTTCGCCTTTTGTTGCTGCCTCCACCAATACCGAACCAATGATAGGGCCGGTACATGAAAACGAAACCACCACAAGCGTAGACGCCATAAAGAATATGCCCAACAAGCCGCCTTTATCTGAATTTTCATCCAGTTTATTAGCTAACGAGCTTGGTAGCGTAATTTCAAATGCGCCGAAGAATGATATACCGAAAAATATCAGCAGCAAAAAGAAAAAGAAGTTAAATATGCCATTGGTAGCCAAGGCGTTTAATGCCGATGGTCCAAAGATCAGGGTGATCAACCCGCCAACAAAAACATAAATAACAATTATAGATATCCCATAAAGCAATGATTGAAATACCGCCTTCGAGCGGCTTCCTGCTTTTTTGGTAAAGAAACTAACGGTTAATGGTAGCATAGGGTAAATGCAAGGCATTAAAAATGCTGCAAATCCACCTAAAAAACCGGCAAGGAAAATGGCCCATAAAGTTTTGGGCTTACCTTCATCAGCTTTAGATTGTGCATCTGCCGCCGCGCTTATCTTTTCTACGGACTTAGTAACCTCCGCTGTTTTTTTTGACGCCGCGGCTGCCATGCTATCAGCAGCAGTGGGGATGTCGGTAAAAGTTACCCCTGCTGTTGAAGCAGTATCTGTTTTTTGAACTGCAACGGCAGATGTTGTGCCGGCAAATAAAAACACAGTCAGAATAAATAATAAAGATAATAATGCCGGTTTTGAACCACGGCCGCCAGTTAGTTTCATAACAGCTATTATTTACCTAAAGGGATAGAAAAATCAATATCATCAGGTGGCAGGCATTTATGATCATTACAAGTCATATATTCCAGTTTACCTTTAACTACCGAAGCTGCTGGCGATTTTAATTTTATTTTTTGCTGAAAAACTACTTCCTTTTCAAAATAGCTTACATTCATTTTGAACGCGTTTTCAAACCTGGTTACCGGTGTTGGTTCTGATGGTTTACCAACTAAGCTATATTCTTTTGAAGGCGCAAAAGTAAACGCGGTTTTTATAGGGCCGCCTTCTTTTACATTTAACGAATAAATATGCCAGCCTTCCTGTATAGTTGCCTTTAAAAATACAACCGCTTCGGTAGCGCTTACTTTTTTAGCCGCGTACGACCATTTTACAGGTGTTTCAATTTGTGCCTTTGCACTAATGCTTAGTGCTAATACGGCTACTGCCAGCAATAATTTCTTCATTTTATATGATTTATATTTTGTTTAAAAATTCAATTTCCTTCAAGCTAAACTCTGCTTCGGTTCCGTTATTGCTTTTTATCGTCAACAATCCGTTTTCCTTTACAGCTATAATAGTACCTTCAAAAATTTCCCCGTTTGTTTTAAAGCGCTTTAGCTCATTTAACCAATATAGTCGGCTTAAATAGGTTTTCCTTACAAACTCAATTTTTTCGGCCTTTAAATTAAGGTAATATGCTTCAATATGTCGGCAAATCTCGGATAATAAAACTTTTAAACTATAATCCGCATGTAAGATTTGCTTTACAGATGTAGCATTAACGGCATCGGCAGGAAAATTTTCCTGGTTTACGTTTATACCTATGCCAATTACCGAGTTTTTGATTTGGCTGCCCTGAATTAAATTCTCTATCAGCATACCCCCCAGTTTTTTATCACCGTAATAAATGTCGTTGGGCCATTTAATTTTCAGTTGCTCTCCCAATAGTGGTTCAAGCGCGTCATAAACGCCCATGCTTATAGCTCTTGTTAGGTCAAACTGGTTTTGTGCATTTAAAAAAGTCGGCTTTAATAACAGGCTGAAGGTTAAATTTTTGCCCGGTTCGCTATGCCACTGGTTTTGTTGCTGCCCGCGGCCCGCGTATTGACTTTCTGCCATAATGACCGTTCCTTCGGGTACTGGCTTAGAATTTGACAATAAGTTTTTAAGGAAATTGTTAGTTGAGTCTACTTCTTTTAGTGTCAGTAAATTTTGTCCAACAAATAATCCTAAATTTATGTTATTTTGCAAAGTATAATAATGTTTAACTCAAAAACGTTCAAAACTAATTCTTTTTGATGGTAAAAAATAAAACGTTAAATGAATCAGCCTACATTTCTGAACTGGCCATTCATGGCATACAGGAAAAAAAAGGCAATGACATTGTCAGGTTAGACCTCCGTAATTTAAATAGTTCCGTTACCGATTACTTTGTAGTATGCCACGCCGACTCAACAACACAAGTAAAAGCTATAGCCAACAGTGTTGAAGACGAAATTTTTAAAGCGATACAGCAAGAACCCTGGCGCAAGGAAGGCCTTGAATATGGCGAGTGGATATTACTTGATTACATTAACGTGGTGATACATGTTTTCAGGACAGATAAGCGCGAATACTATGGTGTGGAAGAATTGTGGGGCGATGCCGAAATTAAAAATTACAAAAGCGCTTAAATAACACGCTTAAACTGTTATTGTAATCAACCGAGATTCGAAAAAAATGAAAGATAATAAATTGGATACCCCAAAACCGTTAAGGAAGATCCCCAATAAAAAAAATACGCCAAAACCGCCGAAGTTTAATGTAATGTGGCTTTATGCCATAGTTATTGCCACGTTTATAGGCGTAGCCTATTTTTCTGCCAGTAACGGCGCTACGCAAATTGATTTCAAAAGGTTCCAAACAGAAATGCTTGATCAGCATGATGTGGATCATTTGACCGCCTATAAAAATGGCGACTTAGTAGTTGCTGAAGTTCATATTAAGAAGGATAGTTTAAAGAAACACCAGTATGATGATGTGAACAAAGCGCAACATACTTTTAACATGTCGGCAGATGAGCCGCAATATTTCTTTACAGCCGCTTCTTTTGATCAACTATCAGCATCTGTAAATCCGGTAGATAAAAACATTGCTGATTCGCAAAAAACACCTATCAACTATGTTCAGCATGATAGTTGGCTATCAAGTGGGTTAGTACAAATGATAGTAACTATTGTACTTATAGCCGGTGTTTGGATATTTATTATGCGCCGTATGACGGGCGGCTCAGGCGGTGGCCCGGGCGGACAAATATTTAATATTGGCAAGTCAAAAGCTACTTTATTTGATAAGGAGGCGCAGGTATCAGTAACCTTTAATGATGTTGCCGGGTTGGAAGAAGCCAAGCAGGAGGTTATGGAAATTGTCGACTTTTTGCGTAATCCTAAAAAATACACCAACCTGGGTGGTAAAATACCAAAGGGCGCTTTATTAGTAGGCTCACCGGGTACAGGTAAAACATTATTAGCCAAAGCCGTTGCCGGCGAGGCGCAGGTGCCGTTCTTTTCACTTTCGGGTTCTGATTTTGTGGAGATGTTTGTTGGTGTGGGTGCATCACGTGTTCGTGATTTGTTCCGCCAGGCAAAAGATAAAGCGCCATGTATCATATTTATTGATGAGATCGACGCTATTGGCCGTGCCCGTGGTAAAAACAATATGGTAGGTGGTAATGACGAGCGCGAAAATACATTGAACCAGTTATTGGTAGAAATGGATGGTTTCGGTACAGACTCAGGTATTATCATCCTTGCTGCAACTAACCGTCCTGATGTGTTGGATTCGGCTTTATTACGCCCTGGAAGATTTGACAGGCAGGTATCTATTGATAAACCCGATTTGATCGGCCGCGAGCAGATATTTAAAGTACACTTGAAACCGGTTAAACTGGCCGAAGGTGTTGACGCTAAAAAATTATCGGCACAAACCCCGGGATTTGCAGGCGCTGAAATAGCTAACGTTTGTAACGAAGCTGCTTTGATAGCTGCCCGTAAAAACAAAGAGGCTGTTGACATGCAGGATTTCCAGGATGCTATTGACCGTGTAATCGGTGGTTTAGAGAAAAAGAACAAGATCATTTCTCCGGAAGAAAAACGCATCGTTGCTTACCACGAAGCGGGCCATGCTATTGCAGGCTGGTTCTTAGAACATGCTGATCCATTGGTTAAGGTGTCAATTGTTCCGCGTGGTGTAGCAGCTTTAGGCTATGCACAATACCTGCCAAAAGAACAATTTTTATATACTATTGAGCAGCTGGAAGACGGCATGTGTATGACCTTAGGTGGTCGTGTTGCCGAGGACTTAACATTCGGTAAGATCTCTACAGGCGCTCAAAATGATTTAGAACGTATAACCAAACTGGCTTATGCAATGGTAACTATATATGGTATGAATGCCAAAGTGGGTAATGTATCATTTAATGATCCGCAGGGCGAATACCAGTTTAGCAAACCATATTCCGAAAAAACCTCGCAATTAATAGATGAAGAGGTGCGTAGCCAGATAGCAGTTATTTACGAACGTACCAAACAGTTATTAACCGATAAAAAAGACGGGTTAGAAAAATTGGCTCAAAAGCTTTTAGAAAAAGAGATTTTGTTCCAAAGCGACCTGGAAGAGATTTTAGGCAAACGCCCATTTGAAACCCGTACTACTTATGACGAGTTTGTAAATGGCGCTACCGAATCAAACCAGGAACCGGCCGCGCAAAGCCTGGTTCATGATGGTGTAGGCGATAATTCGGGCACGTTTGACCGTAACCCGGAAGAGGAGGCTAACACAGGTAAAGAATAACTTTGAGGCAAAAGGTGAAAGGTAAAAGGTTAAAAAAGGCCTTTTACCTTTCACCTTTTAGCTTTTACCTCATCTAATGAAGGACATAACCACATCAAAAGAAAAGCTGCTCAAAAAAATTCGCCAGGCATTATTGGAGAAGCGGGATAACCCGTATCCTAACCTGGAGAATTTGCCGCATTACGCCGCTGATGATGAATTACTGGAGGTTATTTTTGCCGAGCAGTTTACCGCGGTATCCGGTCAGTTTGATTTTTGTGAAGATGAGTTTCAATTTATCGAATCATTATTAACCCTTGCCGAAGAACGCAACTGGCGCAAAATATATTGCTGGGAACCCACCCTGCAAGCCATACTTAAACAATACGAATATCCTTTTTTTGAAACCGATAAAGATTTTGAACAAGCCGAAGTTGGCTTTACCCTTTGCGAAGCTTTAATTGCGCGCAACGGCAGCATATTGCTGTCAAATGCTAATATGGCCGGTCGCCGGTTAAGCATTTATCCGCCGGTTCATATTGTATTGGCATACACGTCACAATTAGTGCTCGATTTAAAGGACGGCTTTAAACTGATCAAAGATAAATATGGCAAAGACCTGCCATCTATGATCACCACGGTAACCGGCCCAAGCCGCACCGCCGATATTGAAAAAACGTTGGTATTGGGTGCGCATGGACCAAAAGAATTATTTGTCTTTTTAATTGACGGGTAATTCTTTAATGGGGCACCAAATAATGCTGTATCAAAAACAACAATATGCCAAGTGAGGCAAAGAAATAACACATCGCAATGATCATATATTTTTTTGTGTCACCGGGTTTTATTTCAATATTACTAATAGTATCGTAGGGAAATAGAGTTCTTATAACGAATTGAAAGAAAACGCCAAATGCAAGAAACAGGAACAAAAATGTCGTCTTACTCGACGGCATAACATCACTTCCCTTATACTTTAATATCACGCATATTTGCATGACATGCAAGAATATATTAAAGGTTAATAACAGTGTTATATTAAAATATGGGGTTCCATCCGGTCTTCTACTTTTGATGCTCTGATAAACCGCGGCAATGAAGTAATTTACTTTTTCCATTATTACTAATGTAGTAATATGTTTTAGTATAGGCCAGAGGTCTTAGAATAAGTTACTCGGCAGGAGCCGAACGACAGCGAGAGAAAGGATAATGAAATTGTAGAGACGCGATGCATCGCGTCTCTACAATTTCAAATCCTCCAGCTTACTTTCTTCCAACACTATCCGTTCGCTTGTTTTTCCTTTATATGCCCATTTAATCAACCGAATACACTCATCTTCAATTTCTATTCCCGTTATATCTCCATCGTCAAAACAACAGCAACCGCTGTTAAAATAGGTGTCTAAATAGCCCTTAAAACTTGGCGCTTTTGTTTTTTTAAGATGCAGCTCATTTATCTTTTGATTTAAAGCGCCTATTTCTGTTGTGTTCTTAGCCTGTTTTGCCGCATCCAGCTTTTCATATAATATCTCCAGCTCTGTTAATGATTTAAATACCGGCTGATGCGTATGCCCGGTTATTAATAATAAGTTTTTCCTTTTCGCGCTCCAATCATACATCATGGTGTTGTGCGCAGTTTTTAACGTATCGTTGGTAGAGGGTGTATTTGGATTGATACGTAAATAAGATTGAAAAGGTCCCCAGATATCTGATACAAACCATTTGCTGAACCAGTTACCGTCGCTTTGCAAATCACCCTGGTGACCGTGGGTCATGTATATTTCTAACGGCTTATGGTTAACCGTTGTTTTTAAAATTATACCCTCATAAATTTTTACCGGCGCGCCGTAAATTTGAACCAGGCTAACTTCGCGTAAAGGGTCGTTATCCCAATATAGGTCATGGTTGCCAAATATCTTTACAAATTTATCCTCCTTTAAAAACTGCTTTTCTTTTTCAAACGTGGCTTTGTTATGTCGTTTTACAGTAACGAATAAGTTTTCCCAAAGCTCCTCGCTATCACCTAAATTAATATAGAAAAAATCTTCCTTATGATAATGCGTTAACGCCGCAATGTAATTTCGTTCAGCTTTAGCGAAAATATCAGAGCCATCTCTTGCACCCTTATGCTGATCGGATAAAATAATGAATTTATCTTTTTTAGTATCAAAAGGGACAACCAAACCTTTTTTACCCGGTTCGTTACTGATATCTTCATAAAGACCAGTTAGCGCTTTATCTACCCGCTTCTTATCCGGCCTTGAAGACCATTTATTGGCCAGGTTAATTACCGGTTTGTTAAGGATACGTTGCAAAAATTCGCGCATGGAAATACAACAGGGATAAAACAGATTTGTTAGTTGAAATATATACTTAAACAAAGCATCAGCTTTAAAATCAATGTGCTATCAGGAGGCAACTACGTAGCCTTTAACTTATTTTTTATGCTATAAACAGGTGACCCTCCGGGGGTATTGAACCGAAAGTCGCAATAGTTCCAGCGGAACTACCTGTTATAGTATGTTGCGAACATTTTAATGGCTCCAGCGGAACCTCCTTAAATGCGATTTCCTTCTTAACATCAGCCTTTTTACAAATCATAAACAATATTTTACATAAACTTGCAGTACGTACCCGTTAGCACAGCAATATACTATGAATGAGGATTTTTACCGGCAGATTTTAACCAAGCAACAGCATGCTGCTGCCGTTCCGTCAAACAAGGCTATTACTAACTGGGCGCAACAGGTTATTCGCTTACTATACCCGGAGCAATCGCGACAGGTATTTATCTCTATTGATGAATTAAAGCAGGAGTTTGAAAAATTGCAGGCTGAACTTTGCCTGTTAATGAATGCTACAAAAGCCTGCCATGATTGCAATAACGAGCAATTGGCGAAAGCTTTTTTTGAGAATCTTCCAAATTTGTACAGCATCCTCAACACTGATATCCAGGCGATATTTAATGGCGACCCGGCAGCTCGCAGTGAGTTTGAAGTAATACGTACTTACCCCGGCTTTTTCGCTATATCTTTTTACCGGTTGGCGCACCGCCTGTTTAAATATGATATACCATTGCTGCCGCGGATATTAACTGAGTACGCCCACTCAAAAACGGGTATAGATATTCACCCCGCCGCCGAAATTGGCGAATATTTTTACATCGATCACGGAACAGGAATTGTAATTGGCGAAACCACCCAAATTGGCAAACATGTAAAAATTTACCAGGGTGTAACTTTAGGTGCGCTAAGTGTTGCCAAAACCATGGCTTACATTAAACGTCACCCAACGGTTGAAGATAATGTGGTTATCTACTCGGGTGCTACAATTTTGGGCGGCGAAACCGTTATTGGCCATGGCAGCGTTATTGGGGGCAATGTTTGGCTTACGCAAAGTGTTGCGCCAAACTCTACCGTTTTTCATAGGTCAACTGTTGAAGTATTAAAGAAAACTACTTAATTATGGCAACATTATTGGAATTGGTAGGCAACACGCCTATGGCGGAAATAAAAAGATTAAATTCTAATCCAAACGTTCGGATTTTCGCGAAACTGGAAGGTAATAACCCGGGCGGAAGCGTGAAGGACAGGGCTGCACTAAATATGATTCAAAGCGCTTTAGATCGTGGCGATATAAGGCCCGGCACTAAACTAATTGAAGCCACCAGCGGTAATACCGGCATTGCACTGGCGATGATATCTTCTTTATTTGGTTTGGAAATAGAACTGGTGTTACCTGCAAACTCTACACGTGAGCGCACCTTAGCTATGGAGGCATTTGGAGCAAAAGTTACGCTGTTGGATGGCATTGAAAAGTGTCGTGACTATGCCGAAGAAAAAGCCGCCACTTCCGGATATTTTATGCTGAACCAGTTTGCCAATCCGGACAATTATATGGCGCACTATAAATCTACCGGTCCCGAAATTTGGCGCGATACTGATCATAAGATCACTCATTTCGTAAGCGCCATGGGCACTACCGGTACAATTATGGGCTGCTCAAAATATTTAAAGGAAGTAAACCCAGATATAAAAATTATCGGCTGTCAGCCGGTAGATGGTTCATCAATCCCGGGTATCCGACGCTGGCCGGAAGAATACCTGCCTAAAATATTTGATCCTGCACGGGTAGACCGTGTAATGGATATTTCTGAGTTGGAAGCGACACTTATGACGCGTAAAATGGCTAAGCAGGAAGGCATTTTCGCAGGCATGAGTAGTGGCGGAGCGCTATCGGCAGCTATACGTTTAGCCGAAGAGCTGGATCATGGCACCATCGTATTTATTTGCTGCGACAGGGGTGACCGGTATTTAAGCAGCGATTTGTTTGGTTAATAACATTAGGCAATTACCATTTCAGCATTTGCTAAACCCGCTAATTCCAAAGGGTTATGGCTTACTATTAATACCGTTGTACGCAACTCATTAAACAGGTTTTTTAAATCTTGAGTGAGCGCTGATTTCATCTCAGGGTCCAATCCCGAAAATGGCTCATCCATTAAAAGTATTTTTGGCTTAACAGCCAATGCCCTTAATATTGCCAGCCGCTGTTGCTGACCACCTGAAAGGTATTCGGGCTTATGATTGGTTAAGGTTTCCAGTTTGCCAATGGCCAGGAGTTTTTTTATCCATTCCGTACTGTTAGTGGCATATTCCAGGTGCTGTTGCACATTCATGTTTGGAAACAAAGCGTAATCCTGGAAAACAAAACCGGCCATTCTTTTTTGTGGGGAAAAGTTTATGTTTTGTGATTTATCAAACCATACGATATCGTCAACTTTAATGCTGCCATTATCAGGTATGACCAACCCCGCTATCATTTTTAAAAAGGTGGTTTTTCCCGAACCCGAAGGGCCGTAAATATTAGTGATGCTCCCCGCTAAAAATTCTCTGTTAATTTCGAGCGTCCGCTTTCCCTGGTAGGCTTTCAGGTCTTTTTCTATGGCTATTGTTATCATTCCAGCGGACTTTTAGCCTGGTATTTATTAAATACAAATACCGATATCACCATAACAAACGTAATGCAAAGTAATATAGCCGCATAATTATTTGCCCCGGTATAATCCATGCGCTCAACAGAATCATAAACAGCAATGGAGGCCACCCGCGTAATGTTGGGGATATTTCCGCCAATCATCAATACTACGCCAAACTCGCCCATGGTATGCGCAAACGTAAGCACCGTAGCGGTTAATAATGACGGTTTAATATTGGGTAGTAATACTTTTATAAACGTTTCACGTTTTGTTTTACCCAAGGTATAGGAAGCTTGCGCAAGCGATGCCGGTAACTGCTGTAACGCTGATTTTATAGGCCCCACCATGAAAGGCATACTGTAAATGAACGATGCCAAAACCAATCCCTGGAAAGAAAATACAAATTGGACATCAAAAACATCATACAGCCATTTGCCAATACCATGTTGCGGACTAAAAGCCAATAATAAGTAAAACCCTAATACCGATGGCGGCAACACCAACGGCATTGTAATAATGGCCTCCAAGATAGTTTTTAAAACAGACCGGCCTTTTGATAACCACCACGCAATGGGCAATCCAATTATCAGCAACAATAATGTGGTTATCGCTGCCAGTTTTAAAGTAAGCCATATAGGTGAAAGATCCATTTATTTATTGCACATGATACCCATATTCCATGAATATCTTTTTGGCATCCGCGCTTTGCAGGTATTTTATAAACTTATCCGCGTTCGCTTTATTGGTTGTACTTTTTAGCACCACCATTCCCTGCTCAATTGGCGAGTACAATTTAGGGTCAATAACCTGCCAGTAAATTTTGGTTTTATTTGCCGGATCCCTTACTAAGGATTGTGTAGTAAATCCAACTTCAACAACGCCGGTAGTGATATAAGTATTTACCTGCGATATATTCTCACCATAAACCAACTTGTTTTTCATATCAGTAATTATGCCTTTATGCTCCAGGGCCTCCTGTGCTGCAAGGCCGTAAGGCGCAATTGCCGGATTGCCGATGGCTACTTTTTTTATTCTGGCGGTAAGCAACATACGCTCCCAATTTTCAAAACCAAGATCTTGTGTGCTGCAAATAATTAAGCTGCCAAACGCGTACACTACCGGGGCATTTAAAGTAAGGCCATCATCATACAGTTTTTTGGGGAAACTCATATCTGCAGATAAGAAAACATCAAACGGCGCCCCATTATGCATTTGTGCTACCAGGTTACCCGATGCGCCTATAATTGGCTCGATGCTGATGCCCGTTTTTTGCGTAAAATCTTTTTGTAATACTTTAATCACCGGCTGCAGGTTAGCAGCAGCGGCAACCTTTAAAGCTTGCGCAAATATTGAGGATGAAAATAATAATCCAAATATTAATACGAATAATATTCGTCCGGGTTGATGCTGTTTTATGCTGGTATTCCTCATTCACTAAACCTTTTTAATTAAAACGACTCAAACATAATATATAGGTTATAACAAATCTACTAAAATTAGATGTTGATGGCAGTATCAAAAAAATGAATTAAATTTACACGCCGGATATTAAAACATCTGCAACAATAAATAGTTATACACGTTGTATATCAGTTAAATAACGAAATGTCGCGCATAGCAAGTATTAAAATAGTATTATTTTTTGCTGCACTGGTTTTTATCGCTAAGCCTTTTATTGGATTTGGTTTGTCCGGTCATTTAAGGTCGCATGTTAAAACCAACATATTTGTAAAGGCTTTTAGCAAACGTAAAATTGAAGACAGCCGCCTGGCAATGAACGCCATCGAAAAGTTGCTGACCTCACCATTAAACAATTTATTCTTACGGTTTTCTTTCTTACTGTCCATATTATTTCCGCTTGCCTTTACTTCGATAAGGGAAATAACCGGCCGTTTTTTACGCGGATTGTCTTTACGCTTATTACCCCGTGAGCTAACCCTGCTTACGGGCCAGCTTATTATTTGATTCTTCCCTCATAACCGCTACCTGCGGTAATATTTGAGCAGTGGCACTATGCCTGTACTGCTCTCTTGCTATTTCTATTCATTTTATTAATTCTACTTTCAAATGTTAAGTTTTAAAAGATACCTATGCGCGGTACTCATTCTTTTTATGGGTATTGGTGTTAAGGCACAACAAATACAACAACCTGTCACGCTAAAACAACTGCTAAACTCTGTTGATCAAAAAGCGCCGGGACTAATAACGGACTCGGCAGCCATCCTGATCAAAAAAGCACAGGCAGCCGAAACCCGTGATAACTGGCTACCCAATTTAACCCTCAATTACCAGGCAGATGTGGGCAGCGCTAACAATACCGTCGGCCCGTATTTTGGTTTTGGTGTTATCCCGTCAAGCTCAGGTGGTATACATGCAACAAGTGTTAGCACTGCCATGTCAGACAATTTAGGCATTGCAGCTTTCGATTGGGAGGTTTATAATTTCGGCAAATATGGCGCTCAAAATAAAGTAGCTAATGCCGATGTAAACGTTCAGCAAAAGCAATTTGCTGAATCTAAATACAGCTTACAGGCATATACTATCAGCAATTACCTGCAACTGCTGCGATTACAGGATTTTTTGCAGATACAGTACCGCAACATCCAGCGTAACCAGGAGATCAGGCGGTCAATAGAGTCGCTCGCCAAAAGCGGCGTACGTGCGGGTGTAGATACAAGTATCGCCGAAGCCGAGCTATCAAAGGCGCGTTTAAACTATATCGAATTAAATAACCAGCTTAAACAAGTGCAGTTACAGCTTTCGGCAGTAAGCGGCTTTCCATACCAGGCTATCATACCCGATACTACGGTTGAAATGACACTGATCAATAAGCCATCAGCCTATTTGTTTACGCCCGATACCGCAAATCACCCGCTGATTAACTTCTACCGCTCGCAAGTTCAAAACAGCCTGCAACGGGAAGATCTGGTAAAAAAACTGTACAATCCTAAAATATCACTAGAGGCAGCGGCTTGGGGTCGTGCATCAAGTGTGGATGCCAATAATAATTATAATAGCCTTTCTACCGGCTATGGCTATCAACGCGGTAATTACCTGGTTGGTGTAGGTATATCTTATAATTTGTTTGATATCCGCAGGCGGCAATTAAAGTTGAGCACGCAGAAAGCAAGCACAGATTACGCTTATAAAAAATTGCAGGAGCAGCAACAGCTGTTAGCCATTAACGCCAGCCAGGCCGATGTGGAAATGCAAACCGCTTTAGACAGGTTGAAGGAAATACCCAAACAGCTTAAGGCAGCGAACGATGGCTATCGCCAAAAATTATCGCTGTACCGAAACGGGCTTACAGATATTGTAGAGCTTGACGCCGCGCTGAATATCCTGTACCGTGCCGAAACGGATTATATGCAGGCAAAATATGATTATTCAAACGCCCTGTTCCAAAAAGCAATTACAGAGAACCAGGTGAATAGTGTTTTAACCCTTTTAAATTAATTATTATGTCAATGGTCACATCCGCACTCAAAAGGCCCATCACGGTAATCGTGGTAACCATGAGCCTTTTAATATTTGCAGTGCTTAGTGCAATAAATATACCTATAGATATTTTCCCCAAGCTAAATCTTCCAACCATATATGTTATTGAATCATATGGAGGTATGTCGCCCCAGCAAATGGAAGGCTTTTTTGCAACGGGTTTACAAAACCAGTTCCTGTATGTTGACGGTATAAAAAATATCAGCAGCAAAAGTATACAGGGGTTAACTATCATAAAAATTTCCTTTTATGAATCTACCAACATGGCCGAAGCTTCCGCGCAGGTTGCTTTACAGGTAAACAGGGCGCAAAGCTTTTTCCCCCCGGGTGCTTTGCCTCCGCAGGTTATCAGGTACGATGCATCATCATTACCTGTTGGGCAGTTAGTGTTTGACAGTAAAAGCGAAAGCCTGAAAGACATTTATGATTTGGCAGCTACACGTATTCGTCCCATGTTTTCAACTATTCCCGGTCTTTCCGCGCCGCCGCCATTTGGCTCAAATGCCCGTACCATAGTTTTCAGTATTGACCCGGATAAGCTACGTAGTTTCAGCCTTACACCCGACCAGGTAGTTGATGCTTTAGCAAAGTTCAACGTAATGGCGCCATCCGGCAACCTGCGCATGGGCGATATGATGTATTTAACTACCATGAATTCGCTCATTAAAAACTCGGATAATTTTGGCAATATCCCGGTTATCACCAAAAATGGCGTGCCTATTTATGTAAAGGATATAGCGCGGGTTACCGATGCCGCTGATGTAACCGTAGACTTTGCACTGGTAAATGGTAAGCGCTCAGTATATATCCCGGTAGTTAAAACAGCATCAGCTTCTACCTGGACAGTAGTACAAGATCTGAAAAGCAAATTGCCAGAGATGCAGAACCTGCTGCCAAATGATGTGAAAATATCCTACCAGTTCGATCAATCCGTATTCGTGGTAAACGCCGTTAAAAGCTTAATGACTGAAGGTGGGCTTGGTGCTTTGCTCACCGGTTTGATGGTATTGCTGTTTCTGCGTGATTGGCGAAGCAGCCTGATTGTGGTGATAACCATCCCGGTATCTATATTAATAGGCGTTTTGTTGTTGAGCCTGTTTGGCCAAACTATTAATATCATGACGCTTAGCGGGCTGGCACTGGCTATAGGAATCCTCGTCGACCAAGCCACGGTTACCATAGAGAATATTCACCAGCACCTGGAAATGGGCAAGTCGAAACGACTGGCAATTTATGATGCTTGTGAAGAAATCTCGTTCCCGTTATTGTTGATACTGCTCTGTATCCTGGCTGTATTTGCGCCATCGTTTTTAATGAATGGTGTTCCTAAAGCTATGTTTTTACCGTTATCCATGGCTATTGGTTTAACCATGATCGTATCTTACGTGTTAGCTCAAACATTGGTTCCAATTTTAAGCAACTGGATGATAAAGGCAGAACGCTATCAAACTTATCACCACGGTAAAGTACATGCGCATGCAGGTGAAGGAATGGATGTTAATGAAGAGATACAGGTTAACCAACACCGGCAGGAAGAAGTAGATCATCCCGAACAAAACGATTTGTTTGAACGGGTAAAGTCGCGCTTTATTGGCATCATAAGCGGTTTGATGCCGCGCAAAAAGTTATGGGTGCCCGTCTACCTTGTAGTTGTAATTGTATTGGCCGGCGTTGGGTTTGTTATAATTGGCAAGGACATGATGCCAAAACTAAATAATGGCCAGTTCCAGATCCGGTTAAAAGAGCCCGAAGGCACACGGCTTGAACGCACCGAAGATAAGTTTAAACAGGTGCTGCAAATCATTAATCAAACCGTTAACAACCGTGTAAAAATAACATCGGGCTATATTGGTTTGGTGCCAAGTAGCTTTGGCAGCAGCAACTTGTATGTATTTAATACAGGCACGCAAGAGGCGGTTTTACAGGTAAACCTCGACGATGATTACCACATTAATATGGATGAGCTTAAGGATGCACTACGTAAAAATATAGCTCAGGCCATCCCTGAAATGCAGATAACCTTCGAGCCTATTGACATGACGGAGAAGATAATGAGCCAGGGAGCGAATACGCCGATAGAAGTGCAGGTGGCTGGTAAAGATCTGCAACAGATAAAAGGCTATGCTGATAAAGTGTTAGCCAATTTAAAGCAGATTCCTTACCTGCGCGATATCCAGATCAATCAGCCTTTAAACTACCCGGTTATCTCTATCACGCTCGATAGATTAAAAGTTTCGCAATTAGGTTTGAACGTTAGTGATATTTCCCGCTCGGTTACGGCAAGTACTTCATCAAGCCGCTATACGTTGAAAAATTTATGGCTGGATGAAAAAAATTCGTACACCTACCAGGTGCAAACACAGGTGCCCGAGTATATCATGAATTCAATGGATGAATTAAAGGAGATACCATTGGTAAAAGGGCAAAGCAGCCCCACCCTTGCCGATGTTGCTACCTTTAAACAAACCACAGCCCCGGGCGAATATGATCGCACAGGCCCACGACGCTACATAACAGTAAGCGCCAATATTTATAAAAAAGATTTGGGAACCGCTACAACCGCGGTACAAAAAGCGGTGAAGCAAGCCGGTGAACCTCCAAAAGGATTAATTGCCACCGTTGGTGGTATGTCGAGCCTCTTAACAGATACCTTAAATAGCCTGCAAGGCGGTTTGGGTTTTGCTGTATTAGTTATCTTCTTATTGCTGGCCGCAAACTATCAATCGTTCAAAGTATCGCTTACGGTATTGTCAACTATTCCGGCAGTGATCCTGGGATCAATAGTTGCGCTACTGTTAACCGGCTCAACGCTTAACCTGCAATCGTACATGGGTATGATCATGTCTGTAGGGGTTTCTGTAGCTAACGCCATCCTGATAGTAACCAATGCCGAAAACCTACGTTTGGAATATCGTGATTCTACAAAAGCGGCTATCACCAGTGCATCTATCCGTTTGCGCCCGATATTAATGACCAGTTTGGCAATGATAGCCGGTATGATACCGATGGCTTCGGGCATGGGCGAGGCGGGTGAGCAATCGGCACCGCTTGGCCGTGCGGTTATTGGTGGGTTATTCGCCTCAACGCTTGCCGCCTTATTTATTTTACCAATGGTATTTGCGTGGGTTCAAAACAAAACCACGTATGATGAGCCATCATTAATGCCTGAAGAATTAACTCAAAACTCAACTTTAAAAACTCAACATCATGAAATATAAAATAGGTGTGATAGGCTTTATAGCCTGTTTATTTGCCGCTTGTTCGGAAAATGAAAAACCGGTGGATTTAACCACAAATACTAAAAAGGCTGCCAATAAATACCAGTTGGTTAACGTTACCGAAAAAGCATTATCAAGCGTAGCAAAACTTCCGGGGCAATTGATCCCATTTAACGAGGTTAACCTGTTCCCAAAAGTTAACGGATTTGTGAAGCAAATGTTAGTAGATAGAGGATCGATAGTTAGCAAAGGGCAGCTATTGGCTGTATTGGAAGCTCCCGAAATGGAATCGCAGCTACAGGCAGCAAATTCGCGTTATCTACAGGCACAGGAAAATGCCGAAGCCAGTAAAGAAAAATACCAGCGTTTAAAAGAAGCCGCGAAAGAACCAGGCTCTGTATCTCCGCTTGACTTAGATAATGCCAGCTCCAAAATGAAGGCCGACCAGGCAATGGCGCAATCAGAACATTCAAATGTTGATGCTGTCAGGACCATGCAGGGTTACCTGCGTATTTATGCGCCGTTTGATGGCATGATCATCCAGCGTAATGTATCGCCCGGTGCGCTGGTATCGCCCGGTAAAGCTACGGACCAGCCCATGCTTGTTTTACAGGATATCCATAAAATGCGTTTAACCGTTTCCATCCCTGAAAACTATGTGGACAAAGTGGATCTGAAAAAACCGGTCAGCTTTACTTTTAACGCTATGCCCGGGCAGCCGCAAACGGCAACTATCAGCCGGTCTGCCAATTCATTAGGCAGCATGCAACAGGAAGCTATTGAAATAGATGTGGCCAATAAAACCGGCAACCTAAAACCGGGTATGTATGCCGAAGTTAGCATTCCAATGTTGTCCGGTGCGAAATCATTGTTAGTTCCTAATGGAGCTATTGTACGCTCAACAGAGCATGAGTATGTAGTTGCTGTTAGAAATGAAAAAGCGGTATTGATCGATATTAAAGAAGGCTTAACCGGCAACGATGCTACAGAAGTATTTGGCAATTTAAAAGCTGATGATAAAGTTATCAGCCATCCTACAGACGAGATAAAAGACGGCGATATTATAAATTAACCAATATGTAGAGGCACACCGCGATATAACCGGGTGCCTCTGCATATTTCTAATCAAAATTTCAAATTATCCTTTATCCAGGTTAATGCCTCACCTTGCTGATGAATATCGCCGGGCATTTTATCGTGGATCAATTTTTCCATTTTATTGCCCGTATTTGAAAAGCGGTAGTCCCACAAAATCATTAATTTATTGATGAGGTAAACCACCTCATTGCCTTCTTCTTTGTTAAATAAAGTTTCGTCAGGTTTGCCATTTACATGCGGATCATTAGTTGCATATATACTCCATTTATAATCGGTATAATGCAGGTTTCTTCTTGAAAATAATATCATAACTGGCGTTTTTTTAAATGTACCTATAAAAACCGGTGTTTGGCCACAAACATTATATAAACAAAAAGGGCGATAGATTTAACCCATCGCCCTTAAATATTTATTTACTTAAATTATTGTCCGTTTGGCTCGTCGTTTGGCGTACCTACAATCTTATAAGCTTTGTTGCCATTGTTATCTTTTGTTTCCTGGAAATAATAATCATCCTGTGAAACATATAGTTTTTGACCATTGATCTTTATAGTTCTGCAATTATCCGGCAGATTAGGCACTATATCACCAATTTGTGGTGCAGCCTGTTGTTGTGCATTTGGATCATTTGGATCCACACTTGTATTCAACTCGCCATCTTTACCTGCAACCTGGTAAACAACGCTGCCATCATCCTTAGTTATTGGCTGATAATACACGCCATTTAGCTCATAATACTGAATGCCATTGATCATGATAGATTGCGCATTATCGGGCAGTGTATTAATAGCGGCACCTATTGGTGGCTCAACAACTGAATATTGATTATCTGCATATTGGTAATATAAACCATCGCTATAAAAATATTGGTTGGGGCCAAAGTAAAATGGATAATAGCCGTAAGGCAATACATTTAACCTGAAACCAAGGTGCGGTGCATAAAATGAATTATAATAACCATGCGCGTTGTAGTAACCGGCATACGGCCTTCCGCCTCCGCTAATACGTGTTACGCCATTGGCTTGTATACCAGGATAGCTTCTGTAATTTGGACGAGATGTTAAGCCCATTTGAACAGTAGCGGAAACCCCACGCTGACCTGCTGAAATTCCCTGGCGTGAACCAAAATTTTGATTATTAACTACACCTTGGCGACTGCCAATATTGGGGCGATTAAAGTTGTTTTGATTTGGAGCACCCTGACGTTGCTGTGGAGCTACATTTCCTGTACGTGCGCCGCCGCCATTATTGTTAAATGACGGACGCGCCCCGCCACCATTGCGGCCTCCATTAAAAGCCGGGCGTTGCCCACCACCGCCGCCACCATTATTGCTTGGGGCTGGCCTTGCTGGGGCAGGTGCAGGAGTACTTGTACCCCCACCGCCACCATTGGCCGGCCTTTGTGCACTCGCAGGCAGGGCAATTGCTAAACACAGCATTGCGCTAAAGGCAATACCGGTTATTTTTAAATATGTCTTTTTCATGATTATAGTTATTTAGCTGTTGTAATAAGCTGGTTTATATTTTTAGACTTATAATTTAATAAACGGTTTAATATTAACTAAATTATATGCTCAAAATGCGGGCCGAAACAGGTTTAAATATACACAAGTATACGCTATATTACATATAATGGTAAGGGTGTGATATAAAAAAGACTTATAAGTATTTATTATTTAGCTAAATATTTTCTGCAATAAACAAAAAATGTTGACTAAACTGAACGGTGAATAACCCATTATCTTTTGTTACGTATTCATTTTCGTGCTGATGGGTTAACCCGGTAACTTTTAGATCAATAGGTGTAGTTAAAAACGCTATATTTTCTCCCGCCGGCTTCCATTTACTAAACCCGGACCTTACGGGATAAATTTTCCTGTTATTATTAAATATTACCAGGTTGATGTTATCTGTAAATGGCAAATAATTTTCCAATATAAATTCATCGGTAACTATATTAACTGCCGAATAGTCGCTTTCAATTAAAAAAGCAAGTGCTGCCTCTATTTCGGTATGATAATTTAGCGGGAGGCGTTTAACATCAGATTGAATGTCGCCGTTATTATCATCTGTTAGTAGCCAGTCTATTTTAACTTCAGCTGCATTCAGCTTTTCGGCCATGGTTTCGGTAACAATTACTGTCGGACTCCATTCCAGTAACTGGCCCAACAACTCATCGTCAAAACCGTCCATTCCCAGCACCAGCAATGCGGGCTCTTGTTTTTCGCGTACAATATGATGGGAAGACACTTCTTAGAGATTAGTTAATTGGAGATTAGTGATTAGTTTCGCGTATGGCTATTACGCTTACAATATTAACAAATCTCCAATTAACTTTGGTGGAAGCTTAAATGCAATCTTTCGGACTTCCGTCTTCCCTACTTTCGGACTACTTTACTAATTCTTCAACGCTTCGCTAACAACCTTGCCAATAGAACCATTCGGCGCTTGTATGTGCAATAATGAAGCTATGGTTGGTGCAATATCAGTCATATGTGTTTCGCGGGTTACTGTGCCATGCTTTATGCCCCACCCCATTAATACAAACGGAATATGCGCATCATAAGGGTTCCATGTACCGTGAGTAGTTCCGGTTGGGCCTTTATCATTAGTGCTATGGCCGGTAAACCATCCCGGTTTTAGTATAATTTGTATAGCACCGCTGCGCTCAGGAGCATATCCATTAATAATGCGGGTGCGCAAATCTTCGGGGAGGGTTGCTGTTTGCGCTTTTGCCATATCTACCGCGAAAGCAACGTAAGGCAGTTTTTCTAAATATTGAATACAATCGTTTTTTAATACTGCTTCATCCAGGTGCAGGTATTTAACGGTTGCATAATTAAAATTAACCTGGTAATTATTGAAGCTAAGCACCAGCCCGTCAATTTTATATTTATCCATCAAAACCTTATTTAAATCTTTTAAAGTAACGGCATCATCCCAAACACCGGCAGGTATTTCATGGTCTTGTAAAAAGGCTGGATTATGCGCGGCGCCATGGTCGGCAGTTAAAAATACAGTATAGTTTCCCCTGCCCATTTTGGCATCAAGGAATGTCAAAAATGAAGCGATGTCGCGGTCTAAACGCAGGTAGGTATCTTCAATCTCAATGGCATTAATACCAAATTGGTGGCCAACATAATCTGTAGACGATAAGCTCAATGCTAAAAAGTCGGTTACATCACGCGAGCCCAACCCTTCACCATTTATAGCGGCTATCCCAAGATCAAGTGTCATGGTATTACCGTAAGGTGTATTGCGTATCATCCCCAAATTACCTTTATATAAGGCAGAGGTTTTAACAGGCATGGTTGGGGCATCCATTCCTTTGAAAGGGCCTTCGTACTTGTTATTATCTTCTGTGCTTTGCGTGTAAGTATTCAACGGGTATAACGTATTCCAATCCAGCTTTAAATAAGTTTCAGGAATTTTTTGCGCGTTGAAATCCTTTACCCATTGCGGCAGATCCTTCATGTAATAGGTACTGGTTATCCAGTTGCCGCTTTTATCATCAAACCAATAAGCCGCGTTCGCGGTATGGCCGGCAGGTAAAATTCCACCCCGGTCTTTTAATGCGATACCAATCACTTTTGAATGAAAATTAGTAGCCAGGCGCAACTCATCAGTAACCGTAGTAGTTAATAAATTCCTTGGCGACATTTGGCCTGCATTTGAGGTACTACCAACTGTTTGCACGGTTGAATCTTCTGTACAATACATTGATTTACCGGTAGCTTGTATAATAAAATCGTTTCCCGCAATACCATGAATTGCCGGAACAGAACCGGTATATATAGCAGTATGCCCGGCCGCTGTTACCGTTGGGATATAATCTATCATGGTATTTTCACAGCTAAAACCATCATTTAATAAACGTTTAAACCCATCGTTGCCGTAGCGGCTGTAATAGCGGTACAGGTAATCCCAACGCATTTGGTCGACCACAATACCAACTACCAATTTAGGGCGGGGCAGGTCGGTAGATTCAACAGTATTAATTATAGCAGGCGTGGTTGTTATTTTCTTTTTTGCTTGTGCCGATACGGTTATGGTAGCAGCGGAAAATAATAACACCAGTAAATATTTATTCATCCTATTAGTTTAAGACGTAAATATCAGCAACCAATAAAAATCAAATGTGAAGTTTATGTTAAGCTAATGCTTATTTATATTACTAAAAAGCAAACGTTAGTAAAGAATGCTGACTGGCTGTATGCATATCTCGCCAGGCACGGTTGATCTCGCTTTCGGTACTGGCGGCAACTAAACCGCACATTGGATATAATATATCTACACACTCGCGTGCTTGCCGGGCAAGTCGACGGCTTGTTTTACTTACAGCATTTAGTTTGCTATCTGGAATAGACTGCGCTTGAACAGCCGCCCATGAATCTTCTACAGCTTCAAAGAAAACTTTCCGGACTAAATCCATTTCGACTTTTAAATCCTCCAATTCCTCCTGTAAAAATATTTTTTGACGGTCGGTGAGTTTAGGCGACCTGATCTTTTCGTCGAAAATACCCCCACATAAATCCATAAAATGAATAGCCATACCCGATAGATTAACAGCAAGCGTAGCCTCGGCCAATTGTAAAAATGGGTAACGGTACAATGGCTCGTCAATAACAGTCGCTGAAGGGTCTATTTTAAACTGGCGATTTAATGGCACTTCAAGATTGTTGATCTCGAAAGCATCACTACCCGTAGCTACCATGCCAATGTATTTCCAGGCGGGCAAAATGGTAACATCCTTTTTATCGAAAATAAAGGGCAGTACTAGTGGCTCGCCGTTATCATCAATAACAGGCTCGCCGTTTTTTTGAATAATGCAATTTGCCGTGATGTGCGTTGCATGATGTGCACCACTGGCATATTTCCATATACCGTTAATTCTATATCCTGCAGGAGTTATCTCAGCAGTTCCCCCCGGTGCGCCACTTCCGGCAAGGCAAACTTTTGGATCATTGAATACAGAGAAAGCTATGTCTTTATTTAAAAATCCGCCAAACCACCCCGCACCGCTGCAAAGGGTAACTACCCAACCGGTGCTGCCATCTGTCCAGCTAATAGCTTCCTGTAAACGTACTAATTCGGGGATGGTTAATTGCCGTCCGCCATAGATCTTTGGCACTAATAGTTTAAACCAATTTTCCCGGTAAGTCACTTCAAGCTGATCGGGATGTAACATGGCCATTTGCTCGGCCTGCGGGGCAGCGTTACGAATGGCCAGAACATCGCCCGGGCTTATAATTGTTGATGGGTGTGGTATAATATTTTCCATCAGTTTTTTGAATTATTAAGTTGCGCATCACGGTCCTTTTTCCAAATAGCCAGCCAATCAAAAAAACCGAAGAATGCCACAATAAACAGGAATAGTGTTAACGCTGCAAATAATATCAGCTTTTTATAGCACAACAATGGTATAGCAAACAGGTTAGATATATTGAGCCATATCCAGTTTTCCAGTTTACGCCTTGCTAGCAGCCACATGCCCGCCCACGCGGTTGATGATACAAATGCATCCCAAACCGGTACGTTTGACGTGGTAAAGTTTTTTAGCAACGCATAAAGCACTCCCCAGCCGGCAAAGGCTATCAATAAAGTAATTATGGTTTCATTTCGGGTCGACCAACTGATCTTCACCGGTGGCTGGTCTCGCTTTTTTATCCAATAAACCCATCCGTAAATACTCATCACCACGTAATAAACATTCAGCGCCGATTCTGCATACAAACCCGCTATCATCAAAACATATATCCCGATAAATGTGCCTGCTATCCCAGTAGGGTAAAGCCATATATTATTCACTTTCGCCAGTAAAACCTCGGCTACGCTAAATATCACAGCGGCCCACTCCCAAAAGGTGGTTTCGTGTATTTGTTCAAGGAAGAGATGGTACCAGTTTTGCATATTTTTATGTACGGTTGTCATGCTGAGCTTGTCGAAGCATGCGTGGGAAGGCCATTGCACGCACCCTTCGACAGGCTCAGGGTGACAGTCCTATCTTTAAAACCTAATATTCAACGATGCTAAAAAGTTAACCGGAGCCTGTGGATAGTAGTAGTTATAGTTAACTATTTTTCCACTTTCAATGTCCGGGTAAGTAGCACCATCTGATTGGTATTTATTACTGAATATATTATTCACCAATAATCCAATACCTATACTTTTAATGCCTTTCAGTTTAAAATTATAATTTAAGCGTACATCATTTACAAAGTAAGGATCTAACGACCTGCTAACCGTTGATGTGTTATCCAAATACTGGCGACTTACATATTTGCTTATAAAAGCTATCTCTACACTTTTTACCGGATGATAGCTAATAGTGCTTCCACCCGTAAAACTTGGAGAATAAGCTAAATCTGTTTTGCTATACTGATAAAGCACATTGGTATTATTATCAGTATTGAAAATGTATTGCTGAAAATTGTCAACCTTGTTGGTACTTAACGATGCGTTTAAAAACCAGCTTAACGGGGCAGCAATTTTAACCCGGCCGTTAAATTCAACACCCGCGCGGTAGCTATCGTTTACATTGGTACGAATCGCTTCGCCCACATCATCAAGCGCGCCGGTTAATATCAATTGGTTTTTATACAACATATAAAACCCATTGATAGTAGCGCTGAAAGCCGGTTCGCCATAGCGATAACCTAATTCAAAGTCTTTCAGGTTTTCAGGCTTGGGCCTGCTTGCGGGTGATGAGTTAACATAATCCTCTCGGTCGGGCTCATGGTTGCCAACAGCAAAGGATGCATAAACATTGCTTTTTTCATTTACCTGGTAAGTGATACCTGCTTTAGGGTTAAAAAAATCAAGCTTCACAGATTGCTGCACATTATTCAGGTTTTGATCGAACCCAAAAAACGAATAATAAATATGGCGGTATTGCATATCGGCAAACAGCGTAAAGTCGCCTAAGCGCAGATCTGCTTTTGCGAAAATATTGAAGTCGGTTTTAAAAGCATTGTTCCTTGAATATTCATAATCCGGCGAAATATCCGTGCTTTGCTGTGTCCATTCAATATTATTGTAATGCGCGCCACGATATTCATTATAAGCACCGCCCAAAGTAAGGTTTAAATTGTTTTGAGGCTTATAATTTAAGTTGTAGGTTGCGCCATAAAAATCATTATTTAGCCATAAGCGGCGCACGAGGTCAGTATTGGTAATGGTTACACCTCCAATGGTAACCGGATTAATCCCGTAATCACTCAATGCCTGGTTGTTTTGATACTCCTCGTAATAACCATAACCCTTGGTATAATGCAAAGCCCCGCTAAAAGAAAGCTTCGGAGTTATTTGCTGATCGTACAATAACTGGTAATAATTTTGGGTATAATTATCAGTTTGGTTTTTATAATAGCTATTGCTTGATGCAATATACCCCAATTCGTTATACCGGCGATTACCAAATTTTACGCTATCCTCGGGCACGCCATCCCATGACTGGTGCGTTTGCTCGTACCCGCTAAAAACATTCAGGCGTAGCACACTGGTTTTACCATAATACGCGCCGCTTAAAAAGAATGATTTAAGTGTAGATGCGGACCGGTCAATATATCCATCCGAATTTATTTGTGCCAGTCTGCCGTCAAAGCTATAATGGCCGCCCAATAAGCCGGTACCAACGTTAACCGAATTTTTTACTGTACCATAAGAGCCTGCTGAGTTATTCAGCTCTGCATAAGCAGAATCGCGCCGGGTATTGGTTTGAATATTTATGCTTGCACCAAAAGCGCCCGCGCCATTGGTTGATGTACCCACACCACGTTGTACCTGTATATTATCAGTTGATGAAGCCAGATCCGGCAAATCAACAAAGTAAACACCCTGGTCCTCCGCGTCATTAAGCGGAATACCGTTTAGCGTTACATTGATACGTGTAGCGTCTGATCCGCGAATGCGGATACTGGTGTAACCAACTCCGTTACCCGCGTTTGAACTCACAACCGTTGATGGTGTTTGCTCTAATAGGTATTCAAACCCACGGCCACTGTTATTTTTATCAATATCCTTTTTATCGATATTGGTAAATGCCGTTGGCGAATTATTAGCTGCGCGGGTTGCGCTTACGGTGACCTCTTCGGTCATGACATTGCTGTGCAGCAAGGCAAAATCAACAGTAGTATTGGTGGTTAAATCGATCTTTTTTTCATCGGTCAAATAGCCGTTGTAATTAATTTTTAGGGTATAAGTTCCGGTTTTTAAGTTCTTAAAGATAAACAGGCCTTTTAGGTTTGATACCGTGTTTGATGCACCATTATCCAGTGTAATAATTGCGCCGGGCAGTACTTCGCCGGTTTCATGGTCCGTAACTTTTCCGGAAATAGAGAATTGGGCCGATGCCAGGACAGGCAGCAGCAAGGCAAATAATGCCGTGAATAAATTTTTCAATTAGTTTGTAAATAAAAAACGTTAAACCATCTGCACACCAGGGTTGAATATGCAGTACACTTAACTTGTTACCTCTCCCTACGCCGGCATTACCCGGATCAGGTGCATGTTTGAATTAGTTGCCAGTTTGCAGTTTTGAGTTAGCAGTTAAAACTGCAAACTGAGAACCGCGGACTGCTAACTCAAACAATGGGTTTGATCTCAGCCTGTCTTTCAGTTTGGTAAAATACGCTGCAGCATATTTATCTTTCCAAAGCAAGGCACCCCTTGAGAATTATACGACAAATGTAGTAATGATTTTGAATTATTCTATAGCGATGGGTTTAAAACCCATCGCTATAAATGGAATTGTCTTAAAATAAGTTTACAGCACTGCTTGTTTCATCATGCGTACAACTTCTACAAAGCGACGCTTATAGGTGTCTTCCATGGCAGATATAGTTACGCCATATTCTTTGCCTGAAGTAGAATGAATGAATTTAAGTATACCGTTTTGGTTACTAAATACAATGCCAACGTGACCGACAGAGTGTGGATGATGAGTGGCAGTGCCGGTAAATAATATTACATCTCCTGGCTTGGCATCAGCAAGAGAAACTTTTTCGCCCGCGTTAGCAAAATCCTGTGAAGAGCGAGGTACTTTGATATCGAATTTTTTGAAAACAAAATTCACAAATCCCGAGCAATCAAAGCCATGTAGCGGATTTGATGATGCTGCCCGATAAGGTATCCCTATTAAGGTTTGAGCGTATGATAAAATGTTAGAAGAAAGGCTATCTACTGTAGTAATAACCACAGATGGTTTATCAGCAGTTTTTGTTCCCTGCGCAGATGAACGACTAACCACAAAAATGGTTAAAAACAAAAGCACAATCAGGGTTAAAACTATCTTCATTTTCAGTTTGCGAAGATAACCCTTTCAGGAATAAGTATCTATTTTGTTGAAAAATAGTTCTATAGCCTAATTCCGCAATGTAATAACCTTTATACCATATTGCTTCGCCTTTCCTTTCAAAAACCGTACTTTTGCAAACTTTTACAATACAATTATGCTACGTACACATACCTGCGGCGAATTAAATATTACGCATTTAGGCCAAACAGTTACTTTATGCGGATGGGTGCAAAAATCACGCGACCTTGGTGGAACTACTTTTATCGACGTTCGCGACCGTTACGGATTAACTCAACTGGTATTAAATATAGATACTGATGCTGCCCTGCGCGAAACCGGCCGTAGCCTTGGCCGCGAGTTTGTAGTGAAGGTAACCGGTAAAGTTTTAGAGCGTACCAATAAAAATCCTAAAATGGTTACCGGCGATATCGAGATTGACGTGGAAAACATTGAGGTATTAAACACTTCAAAAATTCCGCCGTTTATGATTGAGGATGAAACAGATGGTGGCGAAGAGCTTCGTGCAAAATACCGTTATCTGGATCTGCGTCGTAATCCTATTCGTAACAACCTGGTATTGCGCCATAAAATGGCGCAGGAAGTGCGCAAGTATTTAGACGGGCATGATTTTATAGAGGTAGAAACACCGGTATTAATAAAATCAACCCCCGAAGGAGCACGCGATTTTGTGGTACCAAGCCGCATGAACCCGGGCGAGTTTTACGCTTTGCCGCAATCACCGCAAACATTTAAGCAGTTATTAATGGTTAGCGGTTTCGACCGTTATTTCCAGATAGTAAAATGTTTCAGGGATGAAGACTTACGCGCCGACAGGCAGCCGGAGTTTACCCAGATAGATTGCGAAATGGCATTTATCACCCAGGAAGATATCCTGAACGTTTTTGAAGGATTAACCCGCCATTTATTCAAATCGCTGAAAGGGATTGAATTTGAAAATTTCCCGCGCATGCAATATGCTGATGCTATGCGTTTATACGGATCAGACAAACCAGATACCCGGTTTGGGATGGAGTTTGTGGAGATGAACGATATTGTTAAAGGCAAAAGCTTTGGCGTATTTGATAATGCCGAACTGGTAGTGGGTATCAATGCAAAAGGTTGTGCCGATTATACCCGCAAGCAAATTGATGAGCTGACCGAATGGTTAAAGCGCCCGCAAATTGGCGTAACCGGTATGATCTATTGCCGTTACAATACTGATGGCACATTAAAATCATCAGTAGATAAATTTTATAACGAAGATGATCTGACCAATTGGGCTGCTGCTTTTAATGCAGAACCGGGCGATTTGATATTGTTATTAGCCGGCGAAACCGACAGGGTACGCAAGCAAATGAATGAGCTGCGCCTGGAGATGGGAACACGTTTAGGGCTACGCGATAAAAATGTATTTTCGCCACTTTGGGTATTGGACTTCCCTTTATTGGAGTGGGATGAAGAAACTGAACGTTACCATGCTATGCACCACCCGTTCACTTCACCAAAACCGGAGGATATCCCATTGCTGGATACTGATCCGAAGAACGTGCGGGCAAATGCTTATGATTTGGTGATCAACGGAACAGAAATTGGCGGTGGCTCTATCCGTATCCATGATCGTGCTTTGCAATCTTTAATGTTCAAACATCTTGGTTTTTCGCCGGAAGAAGCACAAAAACAATTTGGCTTTTTGATGGACGCGTTCGAGTTTGGCGCGCCGCCGCATGGTGGTATCGCTTTTGGTTTCGATAGGTTGTGCTCAATTTTTGCAGGGCTGGATTCTATCCGCGATGTGATAGCTTTCCCTAAAAACAATTCGGGCCGTGATGTAATGATCGACTCACCATCAACCATTGCTGATGCACAGCTAAATGAACTAAAGATTAAAACGGCTTTATAAGTCGTTTTAACAGATATTAACATTTGCGGGGATGTTTTTTTACTATCTTTCGCCCAAATTTTAGGACTATATAATTTTAGGCTGAAAAATCAGTTATAAGTGAAAAATTACATGAAGAAATACTTTTTACTATTTAGTGTGTTTATAATTGGCTTGTCGGCTTGTAATAAAGTTAATCTGACCACACAACAGGCTCAGATTGATGATGAAAAAATACAGGCGTATATGTTGGCCAATCATATAGTACTTACTAAAGATCCAAGCGGATATTATTATAAGGTTATCACCCCCGGCACAGGTGCAGCCCCAACACTTACAAATACTGTAAAAGTTACTTATACCGGCACTTTTTTAGACGGACAAGGCTTTGATTCAGAAGCTTCAGTTTCTTTCGTACTAAACGCCAATGCGCAATTAGGTTTTCAATATGGAATACCACGCATTAGTCCGGGTGGACGTATCATGTTAATTCTTCCATCGGCATTAGCTTATGGCACCGCAGGTAATGGTGGCAATGTTCCGGCAAATGCGGTGTTGATATATACCATTGATTTACAAGGATTTTTTTAGCCTATAATAAAACACAACGACATAATTTTTAGCTGTAAATACAGTTATACAACATATCATTAATTTTCAATGAAAAAATATTCTTTATTATTACTCATACTGTTGCTGGTTGGCTTTTCAGCATGTAAAAAAACTACTACTACCCCATTTGATGCCGCAGCACAGGCTGTAACAGATGATGCAACAATTCAGGCTTATCTTAAAGCTAACAATATAACGGCTACCAAGGACCCATCAGGACTTTATTATACTATAATTAAAGCAGGTACGGGTGCTTTCCCTACAGCAAGCTCAAATGTAACTGTTAGCTATTCGGCAATGTTTACAGACGGAACCGTTTTTGACCACCAGCCCAGTGCCTACTTTTCTTTGGCTACGGGTGTAATTAAAGGCTGGCAAATAGGCGTACCGCATATTAATGACGGCGGTACAATTGAGTTATTTATTCCTTCGGCTTTGGGTTATGCAAACGTAGCTACAGGCGCTGTTCCTGCTAACTCAGTTACTATATTTACTATAGGTTTGCAGGGATTTAATTAAGCTTAATCCATTTTCCTGAATTCATAGGCCCCGCGCTCCACTTTATCGTCAACTTTAACCGTTACTGCGGTTATTGCACCGCTTTTAAAAGTAAACGAGAAAACCGCTTTGCCATATAACGGATCAGAGAACGTAGCAAAAAAACGGTTTCCACCCAAAGGCTGTAACCTTACAAACATGGTAGGGTGATGCTCGAAACGCATTTCAAGATCATTATTCTCGCCCCGCGTAACCGTCATAATACCATATAACTCATTGTTATATTTACCGGTATAATTTGCAGCAGGCAAGCCCGGTTGCAGGTTTAGCGCAACAGAATCGAGCAAATAACTATCTACCTGCTGTTTTTTATCCATCTGTGCCTTAAATGCTTTCAGGTATTGATTACTGTAATTACGATATGGTAATTTGAAAAATGCATCCAGAATTTCCCAACACAGGGCCCCGGGTAATTGACTTTGATCGGTATTGGTTAAAACAATGATACCCAAATGTTCTTCGGGCACTAATGTAACTGATGATGTGTAACCATTAACCCTGCCATTGCTCATCACTAATTTATGACCGGCATAGCTCTCTAAGAACCAGCCCAACCCATATTGTTGTTCACCTGTTTCTCCGTTTAAACGCTTTACCTTTCCCACGGTTATTTGCTGTTGTTGCATAGCCGATATTACCGTAGCGGGTATAACAGATTTATTGTTCACCTTACCGTCGGCTAATAATGCAAGTACCCATTTACCCATATCATTAACCGTTGTGCAAATGCCATTGGCGGCGGCTGTACCCTCCAAACGGGCATAAGGAATAGCTGTTAATCGTCCGTCAACATATGTATGCGGTACGGCTTTGTTTATTACATATTTAAGGCTTTTAGTGTTAGGTATGGTATTAGTCATGCCCAGCGCCGTAAAAACATTATCGGTTAAATAAGCATCCCACGTTTTACCTGATATATAAGGGATAGTCTCGCTCAAAACAGTATAATCGGCGTCGCTATAGCCCCATTTTGACCGAAACGGATAAGGAGCTTTCATCAATTTCATCTTTTCAATTATCTGTAAAGCGGATAGATTTGTGTTATAGAAAGTAAAATCACCCTGGTTAGGTTCAAAACCTAACCTATGTGTTAACAGATCGCGAAGTGTCACCTGTTGACTTGCTACTTTATCATCTAAATTAAAATCAGGAAGATAGCGCGTCACTTTATCATCCAATGAAACTTTTTTACCGGCCTCTAACATTAGCATAGCAGTGGCGGTAAATGGTGCGGTGTTATCGCCTATCATAAAAACAGTTTTATCTGTTACTTTATCTGCAAGACCAAGCTCTTTTATCCCGTAACCTTTCATCAACACTATTTTATCATCTTTAACAATACATACAGCCGCGCCGGGGATGCGCCAGTTAGTAAGTGCCCTGCTCATATAAATATCAAGGCTATCCTTTATAAACAAATCCCTGTTTACATGCTGCGCATTTGCTTGCGTAAGCAACAGCGCCCAGCAAATAAGTAACATCCATGTTCTGTTTATCATATTTATAAAGAAAATCCTAAATTAACCCAAATTTGTTGACCAGCTTATTTATTAACGCACCAATTATAATATCCAATACATGAAAACTAAACTTACCTATTACCTGTCAACAACGCTTTTAGTGCTATTGTTGGCTGTTTCGCAAAATAACGCAATTGCCCAGCGCAGGGGTGGAGGCGGTGGCCAGCAATGGGCCGCAGACGGATTTCACTATTTTACCAATCAAAATGGCGACATAGTAAAGATGGACAACCGCGACCCTAATGAAAAAACGGTAATCGCTACTGCGGCAAATTTAACTCCGGCCGGTAAGCCGGCGCTAACCATACAAAGCTTCAGCGTTTCTTCGGATGACAAAAAAGTGCTGATATATACCAACAGCAAAAAAGTTTGGCGCCAAAACACCCGTGGCGATTATTGGGTGTACAACACCGCGACAAAAAAATTAATGCAATTGGGCAAAGGAAAGCCCGAGGCAACATTAATGTTTGCTAAAATGTCGCCCGATGCTAAGAACGTAGCTTATGTTACCTATTTGGATCATAATATTTATTTAGAAAACCTAACCACAGGTGCTATCAAACAGTTAACCAAAGACGGTACAAAAAAGTTAATTAACGGTACGTTTGATTGGGTGTACGAAGAAGAGTTTGATTGCCGCGATGGTTTCCGCTGGGCATCTGACAGCAAAACTATTGCTTACTGGCAGGTTGACGCAAACAAGATCAAGAACTATTTTATGCTGAACACAACCGATTCTATCTATCCGTTTGTTGTTCCGGTAGAATACCCTGTTGCCGGCGAAAACCCGAGCGCTGTTAGAGTAGGTGCAGTAAGCATAGCTACCGGTGTTACCAAATGGATGAACGTTCCCGGCGACCATATTCAGCACTACATCCCGCGTATGGAATGGACAGATAATCCTAACGAAGTAATTTTGCAGCAATTAAACCGCGCGCAAAATGACAGCAAGATATTTATTTGCAACGTTAGTACCGGCGCTGTGCGGATGATCAGCGAAGAAAAAAGCGATACCTGGGTAGACGTTCGCGGTACCGAAGGCAAATGGTCATGGATAGATCATGGCAAAGCATTTTTATGGCAAAGCGAAAAAGATGGTTGGAGACATTTATACCGTATAGATCGTGAAGGCAAAGAAACTTTGATCACCAAAGGAAACTTTGATATGATCACGCTGAGCTTTGTTGATGAAGCCAATAACCGGGTTTATTTTATTGCTTCGCCGGACAATGCTACTCAGAAATATTTATACATGACCAAACTGGATGGCAGCAGCATGCCCGAACGCTTAACGCCAATGGACCAACCGGGTACACATAGCTATGTTTTTGCGCATGACGGTAAAACAGCAACACACTCTTTCCAAAGCCATACAACCCAAATGATGCAAGAGGTAGTAAGCCTGCCCGATCATAAACACGTTAGTGGTTCGGTAATAAAGGTTGATCCGGCAGCCAAAGGTAAGGCCGAGTTTTTTAAAGTGAAAACTGTTGATGGTGTTGAGCTGGATGGCTACATGATTAAACCAGCCAATTTTGACCCATCTAAGAAATACCCGGTGGTATTTGAAGTTTATGCCGAACCTGCTTCAGAATTAATAAACGACACTTATAATGCAGGCCGTGGCGGGCAGTATATCCCTGTAAGTGGAAGTATGGCCGATGATGGATACATTGTGATGTCTATAGATAATCGCGGTACACCCGCAGCAAAAGGAACAGCCTGGCGCCATGCCATCTATAAAAATATTGGCGGCATAAACATTCGCGACCAGGCAATGGGTGCTAAAGAAATTTTGAAATGGCCCTTTGTAGATCCAACCCGTATAGCCGTACACGGCTGGAGCGGCGGTGGTTCAACTACGCTTAACCTGATGTTTCAATATCCTGAAATTTATCAAACAGGGATAGCCATTGCCGCGGTAGGCTGGCAATTAAGCTATGACAACATTTACCAGGAACGCTATATGGGCGTACCAATTGACGATGCGAGCCGTGAGCCGTTTATTAAAGGGTCGCCGGTTACTTATGCCAAAAACCTAAAAGGTAATTTATTGTACATTCATGGTTCCGGCGATGATAACGTGCATTTCCGCAATGCAGAATTGCTGATCAACGAACTGGTAAAAAACAACCGCCCGTTCCAGATGATGGAATATCCAAACCGTACGCACGGTATTAACGAGGGTGTAAATACATCGGCTCACCTGCGTGCGTTGTTCACTTCTTATTTAAGGGAACATTGCCCGCCGGGGGGTAGATAGGAACATCTTTTTTATTCTTAAATTATTATTGAAAAAAGCCGGTATTAACGTCCCGGCTTTTTATATTTGTGCGCGGACACAGTCCAACACTCCTTCTAAAACCAATTTTTATGACCTCACGTAAAGTTTTGCTCGGCATTATTGCTATTGTTATGTTCGGCGTTTATTCCTGTAAAAATAAATCCGCCGGTACCGGTGTAATGGGTACATGGACAGCCACGGCTCCGTTTCATAATAAAGGGCAGGAATATAAAGAAACCTATAGGTTTTTAACGGATAGCACCTTCCGCCTGGGTTGCACAGTTACAGATTCTGCTACCGGGGCTCAGCTGGGTTATCGCCTCGCTTCAAGCGGCCGCTTTCGGGTTAACGGCGATCAGCTTAAACTTTATAAAATGATATCGGCAGCAGATACACTAAAGAACGTTGATTACTTAGAAATGGGCCACCTTAAATTTATTAGGGCCGACTCCTTACGAAACTATACTATAAAATTTAACCCTGGCGATACTACGCTTTATTTTGCAGGCCAATCATGCCCCGCCCTTGTTAATTGTAAAGGGCATTTGGTTTACAGTAAACAAATGGAGCTTGATACGGCTAAAAGAAAATAATTTTAGTTAGCGTAAAAAATAAAGCCCGCCTGTTTACACAAGGCGGGCTTTGGCAATATATAGTTTTTAATTAGGGCTTAATAAGGTAAATCATCCGTGTTTGATTTGTTAATGTCTGTTATTCCTTCATCTTTTGAACGGGCACTACCATCACCTTCAAAATCAGTTTTGCGGCCAAGCATTGTAAAGTTTTCGGCAACTATCTCTGTAGTGTATTTTTTTACTCCTTCTTTATCTTCAAATGAACGGGTGCGCAACTTTCCTTCAATATAAACCAGCTTTCCTTTTTGTAAAAACTTTGCTGCTACATCTGCCAGGCTCCTCCAAAGTACAATATTATGCCATTCGGTTTGTTCAACCTTGCGACCATCTTTGTTAAATGTTTCTGTTGTTGCTAAAGGAAAGCTTGCTACAGATACGCCTCCTTCTAAATAGCGCACCTCAGGGTCCTTGCCCAGATGGCCGACAAGGATTACTTTATTAATTCCAGACATAACTTAATTAGGGGTAGTGGATTTTATTTCTAATTTAAAATATTATCTAAAAATATAAAAATTAATTTAGGTAGCGCTAATTTTTTTAAATTAATTCTTTCTATGAAAATCCAATCCGGCTTAATTTTGAGGGAAGGTTGTTTTAATTTGATAAATTGTGCATGTATATGCTGATGAGTAAGTACGTGTTTTTTAGGAGTTTGTATTTCTGTAATTGTGGCTGTTTTGCCAAAATGCTCAACAAACTCAGGCAATAAAATCACTTCTGCCGGTTGTAAATAAATTGTGGTTTCAATTAAGGGCAAATCGTACATATTGGCCCAAATATCTTTTTCGTTCCTTTTGTTAATTAGTATTTTGTCACCATCGGTCACCAGGAAATAATTAAAAAACCGTTCCCTTATCTTAACCTTGTTCAGTTTTACCGGCAGGTTTGTTGTAGCGTTATTAATAAAGGCGTAGCAGCCTTCCCTTACCGGGCAAATGCCACAGGCCGGGTTTTTCGGCTTACACAACATAGCACCAAACTCCATCATTGCCTGGTTATGCAGGCCCGGATGTTGTTTATCTAACAAGTCATTTGCAATAGCCTGGAAGGTCTTTTTACCGCCGGTACTATTAATAGGTTCATCTATACCAAAATATCGCGCCAAAACCCGGTAAACATTACCATCAACCACCGCTTTAGCCTCATTGGCCGAAAAGGAAGAGATGGCCGCCGCGGTATATTCGCCAATACCCACAAGTTTTATCAGCTCATCATATTTATTGGGGAAAATGCCATTAAGGTGTTCCTGTATATATTGTGCTGTTTTTAGCATGTTGCGCCCCCGTGAGTAATAGCCCAGGCCTTGCCATAGTTTTAATATATCATCTTCGCCGGCCAACGCAAAACTGCTCACATCCGGATAGTTTTCTAAAAACCGGTTAAAGTATGGAAGCCCTTGCTCTACACGGGTTTGTTGTAAAATTATTTCTGATAGCCATATTACATATGCATCGTTTGTATCCCTCCAGGGAAGGCTGCGTTTATTGTCATTATACCATTTTACAAGTTCCGTCGAAAAATTCATAGGGGATAAATTTAGCGTTATAACCTATAATTATAGTCTAATTTGTAACTGTTTAATGCACAAATAAAAAAAAGACGTTATTTATTTTAATCTTTAGTAATAAAGCAATACTTTTGCAACCCCAAAAGAGTTAAGTATTTATATATAAATTAAAAGTAAAATAGGATATGACTAAGGCAGAAATAATCACCGAAATTTCATCCAAGACAGGAATCGAGAAAGTTGATGTACAAGAAACAGTTGAAGCATTTTTTAAAGTTGTAAGAAATTCAATGGTGGAAGGCGAGAATGTTTACGTTAGAGGTTTCGGAAGTTTTGTTGTAAAAAAGAGAGCTAAAAAAACAGCACGTAACATTTCAAAAAACACTGCTATAATTATCCCTGAACATTTCGTTCCAAGTTTTAAACCTGCAAAAACTTTTGTTGAAAAAGTTAGAAGCGGTAATAAATCAAAAACAAGCAAATAATTTAAGTAATGAATAGAAAACAAATAGTTGTTATTATAGCAGTGCTTGCTATTAGCGGCTATTTGTATTCATTATCCCCAAAGGGGCTTGTAAAACCCAAAGCCACACGTACAAACAGCGGTGTTGCTGGCAGCAGCCGGGCAACAATGGCTAACGTAACACTGGCTTCGGTATCTGCAACTGCTAAAGCCGCTATTGGCGTATCATTAGCAGGAAAAATAAATGATTTGGAAAGCCAGTTAAAAGCAGTTCCTCAAAGCGGGAAACTGGCCTTACAAAAACAACTGGCTACCAATTGGGATGATGTTAATCAACCCGCACCGGCAGCCTTTTATTACCAGGATGTAGCCCGCAAGGAAAACACCCTGCAGGATTGGCTAAACGCAGGCGACCGGTTTAACGATTCGTACAAAACAAGCCAGGATACTGCAGCGCAGCCTGTTTTTATTGCAAATGCGGTTGAAGCATTTCAAAACGCGCTTAAACTAAACCCGGAGAGCCTTGATGCTAAAATGGGATTGGGCATAGCGTATGTTAACGGTGGTGCAAGCCCTATGCAAGGAATAGCATTGCTGTTGGAAGTAGTAAAAAAAGAACCTAAAAACATTGATGCAAACCTTAATTTAGGTATGTTCTCCATGAAATCGGGGCAATTTGAAAAGGCTGTGGACAGGTTTAAAACCGTTGTTAGCATAAAGCCGGGATTTGAACCCTACTATTACCTTGCCGAAAGCTATAAACAATTAGGCAAAAAAACTGAGGCGATTGCCGCCTATGAAAAATGCAAAGAATTAATGCCCGACCCAGCATTTGGGAAACGCATTGACGATTATATTAAGGAATTAAAAAATTAATCATTTAACACATTATTATTATGCCGAGCGGTAAAAAACGTAAAAGACACAAAATGGCTACCCATAAACGCAAAAAGCGTTTAAGAAAAAACAGGCATAAGAAGAAATAAGGCCTAACCCCCTTATTTCCTGCCTGCTTTATAGAGAGTAAGACAGATTATTGTTTTTTACCCTATTGTTCATTAGCGATCCCGGTAACTATCGGGGCGTTTTAAGAAATGGAGTAGCAGTTGATAAAAGAATTAATTATCGATTCATCCCCTAACGGGGCTACTATTGCATTATTACAGGATAAACAACTTGTAGAGCTACATAAAGAGCAGATCAGCAACAATTATACGGTTGGTGATATTTATTTGGGCCGGATCAAAAAGATTATGCCCGGGTTAAATGCCGCCTTTGTTGATGTTGGTTACGAGAAGGATGCATTTTTGCATTACCTGGATCTTGGTCCGCAGGTTCAAAGCCTGTTAAAGCTGGCCAAGCAAGTGCGTGGTGGAAGTTACCAGTCTAAGCTTTTAGATAATTTTAAGCTGGAAGAAGATATTAGTAAAGGAGGTAAGATCTCTGAAATCCTTACTAAAAATCAACTTTTGCCTGTTCAGATAGCAAAGGAACCCATATCAACAAAGGGCCCGCGCTTAAGTTCAGATATGTCTATAGCCGGCAGGTACGTAGTATTAGTACCTTTTTCTGAGGTTGTTTCAATATCTAAAAAGATAAAGAGCAACACGGAGCGTAACCGCCTGCGTAAGATAGTTGAAAGCATAAAGCCTAAAAACTTTGGTGTAATTATCCGCACCGTATCTGAAAACAAGGGCGTTGCCGAGATGCAAAAGGACCTTCTTGACCTGGTGTCACGATGGGAAGCTTTTGTTACCCGCATGCCGTCAACCGAGCCCGGTAAAAAAATATTAGGCGAAATTGGCCGTACGTCCACAATTCTGCGCGATATACTCAATCCCGATTTTCAGCATATCTACCTGAATGATCCCGCTTTGTATGAAGAGGTACGTTCCTATATCCATGAGATCTCCCCGGAGATGGAAGGTATAGTGCGCCTTCACAAGCACAAGGAGCCTATTTTCGAGCATCACGGCGTTGATAAACAGATAAAAGGAGCATTTGGCAAAACGGTGAACCTAGCCGGTGGCGCTTATTTAGTTATTGAGCATACCGAAGCTTTACACGTAATTGATGTAAACAGCGGTAACCGTACAGCTAATAAAGAAAACCAGGAAGAAAATGCTTTCCAGGTAAATAAGGAAGCAGCTAAAGAAATTGCACGCCAGCTTAGGCTGCGCGATATGGGTGGCATTGTGGTGATAGATTTCATTGATATGCACAAGCCAAACAACCGCAAGGACCTGTTTGACTACCTGCGCAGCGAAATGGCTTTAGACCGCGCTAAACACACTATTTTACCGCCAAGTAAATTTGGTTTGGTACAAATAACCCGCCAGCGTGTGCGCCCGGAAATGAATATTGTTACTACCGAAGTTTGCCCGGCCTGCCACGGCACCGGCACTATACGGCCAACAGTATTATTATTGGATGATATTGAAGAAAACTTCAACTATATTTTAGTTGAGCAAAACGAAAAAGGAATTACACTTTGTGTACATCCATATATTGAAGCTTATATCAGGCAGGGCTTAGTAACCCGCCAAATGAAATGGTTCTTTAAATACAATCAATGGATAAAGGTTAAAAGCAACCCAGCTTACCAAATAACCGAGTTCCACTTCTTTAACGGAAAAGAGGAAGAGATTAAACTGTAGATTTTT
>Ga0207153_1009_pt2 | contig 39790 bp, 32 predicted proteins | sample Alteio_BWMinHeat_27_FD_153580 | JGI IMG/M metagenome (GOLD analysis project Ga0207153, IMG submission 153580) | Enriched cells from forest soil in Barre Woods Harvard Forest LTER site, Petersham, Massachusetts, United States -... | ecosystem: Environmental > Terrestrial > Soil > Temperate forest >...
TTTTTTATTATTGTTCAGCTTTTAAGGCGTGATGCCTTTAAATAAAACGCCCCCTGTAACTTGTTATAAGGGGCGTTTCCATTTAATATTGATGTTTATTTAATTCCGCCAAAAGCAGCGAAGTAGGAGTTTTTGTGCAATACTTCTACCTGTTTAAAACCAACTTTGGTTAGCAAAGCTAATTGGAAATTTAACGAGCGTGGTGTATCTTCATGAGCAACATAGTTCAGCACCTTTTGTCGATATTCCGGGCCGCCAAGTGTATCTAAATAATCGCTGTAGCGTTGGTCAAACAAACCTATAAGCGTGGGCGAATCATGGGTTATCAAATCTGATATCCAAATACTGCCACCGGGTTTTAACGTTTTATAAAATTTAGTAAAAACCTGTTCCCAGTCTTTCTCATCCCTTAAGTGGTGTAAAGTCGCTGCAGCTAATATAATATCAAAACTATCGTTAGGTAAGTTTAAGTTACGCATATCGTCCTGTAGTAAAGTTACGATACCGGTAGTTTGTGCTGATACCCGTTCTTTTGCTTTTTTTAGCATTGGCATACTCAGGTCATTAAGTGTACAATTAAGATCAGGTATTTTGCTCAACATTTTAAGCGTATAGTTACCCGCGCCGCAGCCAATATCTAAAAGTTGTGTAGCGTTTGGATTTACATATTTGGCGGCTTCGGTACAAAGATCCATGGTAAGCGGCGCATCAATAGTAGTTAGCTGGCCTGTATCCAGGTTTGAAAAACGTTCTACATCGTTATCAAATCTTTCCCTTATTTCCTCATTAGTTGATTTTTTTGAATAATCTGTTTGCATGTTTTGGTGGATTTACTTTGTCAAATCTAATAGCTTTTACCATATTTGAAAAGTATCAATTTTGTCAATAACTGATACTTATTAGGTATCATATGGAAATCAGGCATCTTCAATATTTTAAAGCTGTAGCCGAAGAGTTACATTTCAGGAAAGCCGCTGCCAAACTTTTTATTTCGCAGCCGCCGTTAAGCAGGCAAATAAAAGAACTGGAAGGAGAGTTGGGTGTAAGCCTTTTTTCACGTGATAACAAACGGGTCGCCTTAACAGACGCTGGGAAGTATTTTAAAATAGAGGTGGACGCTATATTAGCAAAACTGGAAGAAAGCAAAAATATAGTTAAGCAGATACACTCAGCAGAAAGCGGCGAGTTTAAAATCGGTTATATCAGCTCAGTTTATCAAACTTACCTGGCCGAGGTTTTAAAACAAATGCATCAACTGTATCCTTATATAAAAACCAGTTTATACGAAGTGCCAACACTTACACAGGTACTTGACCTGGAACAGGGCAGGTTGGATGTAGGCATATTACGCGCACCTGTCCACTCCAGTATGTTAACCATTAAAAGCCTCTTTTTCGACCCGTTTATAATAGTTATGCCGGCGACAGGGCAAAAATTTAAAAACCGCGGAGAGTTAGTAGATTTTATTAAAAGCAATCCTTTCATTTTTTTCAATAAAGAGTTTGCACCGCAGTACCATGATAAGCTGCTTGAAATTTGCGAACGTATGGGCTTTAACCCTGATATTACCCACGAAGCAAATAACGTACACTCCATATTGCAATTGGTTGAAGCAGGATTAGGTATATCTATTTTGCCGGCATCATTAAAGCAGCAGTATGCCGGTTTAAAATTAGATTTTTTTGAGATGGAAGATATTCCTGTAAATACAGAGGTAGTTTTGGCTTATAAATCGTCAAATAAAAGCGCCGCTTTAAAATGGTTTATACAGCATTACATTAATAAATAATTTTCTGCTTCAAAAAAACAAAAATCAATTTTTTTTTAACCTTAAAAATCCGAACAAAAATAATATTCGTAAATAGAGTAGACCCTACAAAGATCTATGAGTAATAACCCTATCCCTGCCAATGAAATGGACAGAATTATCAGCCTGGCTGATTTTGATGTTGACTATTCTAACCTTCAGGAAAGCTTTAAAGACCTCGCAAAATTAGCTGCTAAAGTTGCGGGAACTAACATTTCTTTAGTAAACCTGATAGACACTTTTACCCAATGGACCGTTAGTAATCATGGCCTTGAGATTGACCAGATGCCGCGTGAAGATTCTGTTTGCCAGTACACTATAATGGGTAACGATGGTTTTGAGGTAAAAGATTTGACAGCTGATGATCGTTTTAAAAACAAATTCTATGTAGTTGACGACCCTAACCTGCGCTATTATTATGGATTGCCATTAACTACCGATGAAGGATATAACCTGGGCGCGCTATGTGTGCTTGATAAAAGTGTAAAAACAATTAGCCCCGAAAAAGTTGAATTATTAAAGATCATTGCCGACGAGATAGTTAACCGCCTAAAAGCTTTCCGCGTTATTGACGGGTTAAAAAACAAGCTGCACGAAGCGAACGAAACTAAAAAGAAGGTAGCGCATGATATACGCGGCCCGTTAGGTGGCATTATTGGGCTTGCCCAGATAATCAGCGAACAGGGACATGAGAACCAGATTGACGAGGTGCTGGAGTTTATTAATATGATCCACAAAAGCGGTAAATCCATATTGGAACTGGCCGACGAGATTTTAAGCGCTGATAAGCCTAAACCCATAAATGTTGACGAGTTTAATTTAGCCTTGTTTAAGGATAAATTAGATAAGCTCTACCGCCCGCAGGCTAAAAGCAAGAACATTGATTTTGCTATAAATATTAACCCTGCTGCTGCAAGCGTACCCTTTTCAAAAAATAAGCTTTTGCAAATAACCGGCAATCTTATATCAAACGCCATGAAGTTTACCCCTGTTGAAGGTAGTATTACGGTTGATCTTAACCTGGTGGTACATGAAAACAGGAATATGCTGCAAATAAAAGTTACCGATAACGGTGTTGGCCTCAACCACGAAACTATAGATAAAATATTAAAAGGTGACGCATCATCAACAGATGGAACAGGTGGTGAACAGGGGTATGGCTTTGGATTGGCTTTAGTTAAGCACCTGATAGACGGCCTAAAGGGCATATTAGAAATATACTCTGCACCCGGTGAGGGTGCTACGTTTGTGGTAAATTTGCCGCAGGCTAAATAAAAATTTTACTATAAACTCTGGGGATTTTAGTCTCTTAATAATTTGATAAAGGTTCTTTGAAAATTACACATAAAAGCCCGCTGTAATAAATTACAACGGGCTTTTTAAATTCCAATGAGAATCAATCTTAACTTTCGGCTACCAGGGTATAAGTAATTGTTGCAGAAGTAGCACCTGAAATAAATATGGTATAAATATGCCCTGCCTGTAGGGTTACCGGTATATTTAATAACACGGTTGAAGAACCCGAAGCAGACAGCTTGAAAGTTGTACCTGCAGCAATTTCGCTGTAAGCAGAGGCCGCTTTATATGCCAAACCAGCTACAACAGAGGCACCTGTATTATTTGCAAAATCGACGTTGCCGGTAAGTGCAGAACTTACGTTAATGAAACGTACACGGGCGTTATTGCTTTGTGGTGTAGTACGATCATTCTGATACGTTGAAGCAGTATTATTGTCGGTAAAAACAACAGTATAATAGGCTGCCGGTGAGGCTGAAAAATTAAACGACGTATTTACACTTGCTGTAGCTGATGTTTTAAACTGTGCAGCATGGTTACCGCTTCCAATACTGGTATATCCACTGTTTTGTGTGTAAGCTATAGCCGAACTATTCACCTTCGCATTATCAACATAGAAATCTTGTGGCGAAGAAGCCTGTGCTGAATTTACAGCCATTACATTTGCGGATACGTTCGCATTGTCGCTGTTTTTATTACAGGAAATCATAGATGTAACTGTAATAGCAAGTAGAAATAAAAAAAATGAAAATGATAGAGTTTTAGGGGTCTTAAAATTTGATTTTGTTTTCATGGTAATTAAATAAATGATTTAATTACCCTATTCAAATTTAGAGCCACAGGTTTTATTACCTTACCATTAATAAAGATATGAGTGGGTTTTTGTAGCAATTAGTATACATTTCACGTTTTAGTTGCAACCATTAACAATAAATTGGGCCGATTCAACAATCCACACCTCACCAACTTTTCAACATTTCCGTCAAAGCCCGCCCAATGCATTAACTTTACCCATCACTTAAAAAGGAGTAAACCGTTTGGCAAAGGACACAACGAAGGAAACGCCGTTAATGCAACAGTACAATACGATAAAAACAAAGTATCCCGGTGCTTTGCTGCTGTTCCGCGTAGGCGATTTTTATGAAACCTTTGGTGAAGATGCCGTTAAGGCCTCGGGTATTTTGGGTATTGTACTTACCCGTCGCGCAAACGGATCTGCAACATATATCGAACTGGCGGGTTTTCCTCATCATTCATTAGATACCTATTTACCCAAACTGGTACGTGCAGGCCAACGGGTTGCCATTTGCGACCAGCTTGAAGACCCCAAAACAACCAAAACTATTGTTAAGCGTGGCGTTACCGAATTGGTTACACCGGGTGTAGCCACCAATGATAATATTCTTCACCAAAAGAGTAATAATTACCTGGCCTCACTGTACTTTGAAAAAAACAGTATTGGTATCGCGTTAATTGATATTTCTACCGGCGAGTTTGTAACCGCGCAGGGTAATCCGGAGTATATAGATAAATTGTTACAAAGCTTTACACCAAGTGAAGTAATTTATCCGAAAAGCCGCCAAAGCGATTTTAAAGAATATTACGGTGATCGCTTTTATACCTATACACTTGACGAATGGCCATACAGTGGCGATTATGCTAACGAAACCTTGTTAAAACATTTCGGTGTTAAATCATTAAAAGGTTTTGGTATTGACAGATTGAATTTAGGCATTGTAGCCGCAGGAGTGGCTTTACATTACCTGAACGAAACCGAGCACCGTAACTTGCAGCATATTTCTGCTATCAGCAGGATAGAGGAGGACCGCTATTTATGGCTTGACCGCTACAGCGTGCGTAACCTGGAGCTAATTGGTTCTGCAAATGAGAATGCCAAAACTTTGGTTGAAGTACTGGATCATACCTGTTCGCCCATGGGGGCGCGTTTATTGCGCCGTTGGATAGTTATGCCGTTAAAGGAACTAAAACCAATTAACGACCGCTTGGGTGTGGTTGAATACCTGATAGCACAGGAAGAACTAAGGGAAACTTTACAACAACATATCCGCCAAATTGGCGACCTGGAAAGGTTGATTTCAAAAATAGGTTTACAAAAAGCCAATCCACGCGAGGTTTGCCAGTTAAAAAAGGCTTTGCGTGCTATTGAGGGGATTAAAAAACTTTGCGAAATATCGGAAAGCCAGCCGCTAAAAGCTATTGGCGAGCAATTGAATCCATGTACTACTATAAGTGATCGAATAGAAAAGGAATTGAACCCCGAGCCACCGGTAATGCTGATTAAAGGTTCGGTAATGAGCGAGGGGATAAATGAAGAGCTGGACAGGCTGCGTAAAATTGCTTTTGGAGGCAAAGGCTATTTGTTAGAAATACAAAAACGGGAAGCAGAATCAACAGGCATACCTTCACTCAAAGTATCATTTAACAACGTATTTGGCTATTATTTGGAGGTTACACATAGCCACCGCGACAAGGTGCCAACCGAATGGATACGTAAACAAACGCTGGTAAATGCGGAACGTTATATAACACCTGAACTTAAAGAATACGAAGAACAAATTTTAGGCGCGGAAGAAAAGATACTGGCACTTGAAACAAAGCTATATAACGACTTACTCTATTCATTAGCCGAATACATTAAACCAATACAACTTAATGCGCAACTGATAGCCCGTTTGGATGTGCTGCTCAACTTTGCTACCATATCTATAAAAAATTATTATGCAAAGCCCGAAATTAACGAGGGCAGGGTAATAGATATTAAAGGTGGCCGTCACCCGGTAATTGAAAAAAACTTACCGTTAGGAGAGGAGTATATTACCAATGATGTTTTCCTGGATTCAGAAACCCAGCAGATCATCATTATTACCGGTCCCAATATGGCGGGTAAGTCGGCTTTATTAAGACAAACCGGGTTAATTGTACTAATGGCGCAAATGGGTTGTTTTGTGCCCGCCAAAGCCGCGAGTATAGGTTTGGTGGATAAGATATTTACAAGGGTAGGAGCATCTGATAATTTATCATCGGGCGAATCTACCTTTATGGTGGAGATGAACGAAACTGCCAGTATTCTCAATAACCTGTCGGACAGAAGCTTGATCTTATTAGATGAAATTGGCCGTGGTACTTCTACTTACGATGGTATTTCTATTGCCTGGTCCATTGCGGAGTACTTGCACAATCATCCAACCGCGAAAGCCAAAACGCTTTTCGCCACACACTACCACGAACTGAACGAGCTAAGTAATTCGTTTAACCGGATAAAAAACTTTAATGTTACTGTAAAAGAGGTAGGCCACCAGATCATTTTCCTGCGTAAATTATTGCCGGGTGGTAGCGAGCATAGTTTCGGTATCCACGTAGCTAAATTGGCCGGTATGCCGCAAAAGGTATTGAGCCGTGCCAACGAGATACTGAAAAAACTGGAGCATGAGCGCACAGGCGGCGAGCATATTAAAGAAAGTATTCGCAAGGTGCAAAAGCAGGCAGTGCAGATGCAAATGTTTTCTATAGATGATCCGGTATTGGTTAAAATACGTGATACACTAAATAACCTCGACGTAAACACCCTAACCCCGGTAGAAGCATTAATGAAACTGGACGAGATACAAAGAGTGATTAAGGGGTAAAGGGATTTCGGATTTCGGATGTTCAATTTCGGATTTGTTTTGATTATCATTTGTGGATATGTTAACAACATCCTCCTAACCCTTACAACCTTTCCAACTAATTTTATAGCATGAATGCCAATCGTTACGCAAAACTGCTGCTACTCCTCATATCTGCAACAATTCTTTCCTGCCATTCAAGAAAAATAGCGATGAAAGGCGAGCCGGGCGAAGTGGTAAAGCCACAGACCAGCCTTGCAGATAAATACGCGGAGATGATGGGAGTTAACAAAACTGATATTCAAAACGGGCGCCTTTATGAGTTCATTGAAAACTGGATGGGGGTACCTTATAAGTTTGGGGGCCTTGACAAAGACGGTATAGATTGCTCGGGCTTTGCTTTATTATTAGAGCAACAGGTATATAATATTAACCTGCCGCGTGTTACCAGCCAGCAGGTGCAGGTTATTAAACGTAAATACGAAGAAGAATTAAAAGAGGGCGACCTGGTTTTTTTTGATTTTGATAACAAGCAATTTAGCCATGTTGGGGTTTACCTGCAAAATGGTTATGTTGTTCATGCCAGCTCAACCAAAGGGGTTATAGTTGTTAAACTGCATAGCAACGGGTTATATCAATACTTTTCAAGGGCCGGTTCAATAATTGACACTCCGTCTGTTTCATCACAAGTAAATCAGTAGCATAAACTTACTTCTTGCTTTTAACGGTTATGGCTTGTTTTGGATGTGTTGCTTTAATTGTCCTAAATAATCTTACTATTAGTAAGCCCTGTTTGTGTTCCGGGTAAAACCGATTTGTTAGTTTCCCTGAAATAATACCATAAGCGGCAATGGTAGCTATAGTGTACCAATAATTTAACTGAAAATAGTTAAAAGTTAGCACAGTGATAACAAGGACAGGGATTACAAATAAATTTATCTTTTGGATTTTCCACTGCAAATTTTCCTCCAGCAGGGGCGAGTCGGTAACCAATATGCCTCTTTTTAAAATTAGGTATGATGCAATTAACGCTTGCATAAACACTACCGAATAAACGATGCATGCATAAATAGCCAATGACCATGAATAAATATCAGATTCCATATGAATGTTGCCTGTTATTAACGGAACGGCAAACGGGAAAAGAGATATAGTAAAAATAAATACCAGGTTAAAAACCAACAAAATTTTATCGTAATCTATCAAATACTTAAATAACTTTAAATGAACCATCCAAAACCGGGCTACCAGGGCAAATGTTATTACATACCCTGTAAACTTAAATATCAGTTGTTTATAGGCATGATTTAGCTCCGTATCCTTTAACTCAGAAATCCTTTCCGGCAGTTTTAGGTCAAGTACCATAATAGTTATGATAATGGCAAACACAGCATCAGTAAAAAGTATTACGCGCTCCAACTGAAATTCTTTCTTTATCTCTTCTTCCTCGTGTTTTATGTTCATAACCAAATATAAATTAATAATTTTACAGCCAATATGCCAAAGCCTGACTATTCATTCTGGACAAAATATAAACGTTACGCCGGCAACGAAATATTGCTATACCTCATCATGATAATAGGTATTGTGCTGGGTATCTGGATATTCAGTTAATTGTTCTTCATCAATGTAACTAACAAGCGATCGGATGTACTAACGCGCTGAAAAAAGTCAATTACTTCAGGATATAATTCCTTACTATATGTACCGTCAAATACCTGTAGCTTACGCCTGTATATCAATTTTCCATCTTTAACAGTATATGATGCCGAGTATTTTCCAAATGGCTTGTTATGATTAACGTTGTAAACTTCTCTCGCCGCATGATAGCCGGCAGGTAAAGTATAAACTATCTCGTCTTCATTTGTGTACCCGTCATTAATATAAACATCGTAAGCGCGATTACGAACATCATTAGGCGGTGTGCCTTGCCTGTCAACCGGGTTTAATGGAAAGCGGATCTGCCCGTTATCTTCGTTGCCAAAATAGTTTACATTCAGTGATACATTTTCTATAGTTAATGGGGTTGGCCCTTTATCCTGTTTTATATCTACCTTTTGGATCTCCAGGTTATTCATGGTGTAAATACGTTGTAATATTTTTGTTTGCTCAACAAAAGATTGCTCAAGCAAATTGTCACGACTTGGGTATAAAATACCCCTGAAACCGGTAACCATATCGCCAGACAGCTTGCCATCGGCTGTTAAAGCAAAATTGGCTTTTCGGGTCTGTAAGTTATCAGCTGTTGTGTACTTTGGCGTATGCATTAATTTACCCCCCTCCGGTGTACAAGCCAGTACCGTGCGGTCGTCGGTAAAGTAACCTAAATAACCAAAAGGCTGGGTTTGGCTGGTACATTCCAGCCAGGTAGTATCGTTTTTAAATGGAAGGCAAAGTATTATATGATCTCCCTGGTTCATGCTGGGGAAATCACTAATCATACTGACCTTTCTATCACCTGAAGTAACTACACAATACCAGGAATCAATATTTACAGCTCTTAGCATAGCCTGGGTATAATTCACCAATCCTTTACAATCGCCGTACCCCAGCCGGTCAACTTCCGAGGCGGGGAAAGGTTGATAGCCCCCAATACCCACTTGTACGCTAACATATCGCGTTTTACCCTGCATATATTCATAAATACGCTTAGCCTTTAATTTAGGATCAGTAATATTTGCAGTTATCTCCTTTACATGGTCAATTGTTTCTTGCGGCAGGTTTTGGCGGTTCAATAATAATTTGTCATACTCCCATTTCCCCAGTTCCTGCCAGTTTGTAAATGATCCTTTTAAATGTTCATATTCAAAATTCTCCGGCGCTATTTTTACTCTTGGTAAATAGTTTTCATTATTTGGGCTAAATGGTTCAGGCCTTACGGCTTTAACATTGCTTACATGCCAGGTGTAGGTTTTTAATCCGGTGCTATTGGTAGCTATAACCACTTTATCAGGAATATTAAACTCTTTATACCTGATATTAAAATCAGGCTTACAGGTAAACGTATAGGTGCTATTTTCAACTGCTGCTATTGTTGAATTATTGGGTAACCAGTCACGAAATCTTAAAGATTCTTTTGAGCGAACTTCATATTCATAGGCTATGGTGTAAGGGTATTGATTAACAGCAGGTAAGTAATGTTTTACTCTTGTATCTTCATATAAAGAAAAGGAATTTACCGCAGCCTGGTCAGAAAAGTCGCTTTCAGAAAATTTGCGTATTTGCTTTCCAAATTCGTCGTACACAACCCCTTTAATATATTTTATAGTGGTTGTTTTATCGTAAAAAACAGCCATGTGCGCTAAATTATCGCCATTTTTATTGAGGATGGTTATTGCTGTTTTAAAATGATAGGTAGTGCTTTCCAGGTCCTTTACCTCTACATTAACTTCCTGGTTGCGTACTACGGCACTTGCATAGGGTAACAGGTCTTTTGAAACCAGGCTCATTTCATAGTTTTGCTGTGAATAAGCGCCGGTGCCTGCTATTACGAAACATAATAATATTAAAAGCGATCTCATAATTTTTTCTTAATAACCAGGTTTGATTTTTCGGTTGCTATAATTTTGTTGTAAAACTCCTTTAAATAAGGGTATTCGTCAGGCTCGTATGTGGATTTATTGAAGCTTATAATATCAGAAAAAGTGAAAGTATGCTCTATCGATTGAAACGAAGTGATGAAAACCCCGCCTTTGCCTGGCATGGTTAAATTTACGGCTTGCGGAGGACTTACTTCATATTGCTCGGGCAGATGCATAGTTACTACCAGTCGCCTGTCTGATGGCATGCCCATATTTACCGGATAAGTGCGTTCAGCTAATTTAAACGGGTTATTTACAAAACGTTCAAAAAGTATCGGGTTAAAAGTTAACTGGTTAGCATTCATGTTTTTTGAAGCTGCCAATTCAATCTGGTAGGTTTCGGTTATTGGCATGTCAACGCTATCAACACCGGTAATTTCAGATTTGATAATTTTTATCCGGCTTAGATTTTTATCCCGTTTGTCAACATACTCATCAATATTATTAAACTTTTTTATAGCCAGTCTCAATTGATAGGCTTCATAGCCAACAGCGTAGTGGGTCATTGTACCTGTTATCTTCCCATCTGTTTGTAAAGTTAGATCAAGCGTATAGGTACTGTTCTTTTTTTCGTTAGGCTCTATCGGCAGCCAATAAGATGGTTTGTCTGTACTTATAACTCTTCCATCACCATTTAAACATTTAAGTGTTAGCATACCAAAAGGAAGGTAATTTTCAGAAGCATCAAGAAAATAGCTTTTACCGCCAATGTTTGCCTTTGCAATTACAAGGTCAAACTCTTCAATTGTAGGGAAAATCTTGTTTAACACCCCGTTGTTGCGTGTGGATAATAAAACAGCTTCGGTATTTATACCTGCTGCATTTAATGCAGTTATAAGCGTTAAGTTAATATCGCCGGCAGTACCTTCATGTTTATCAAGTGCATGCTCAATGCCTTCAAAACTAAATATCGATTGGTGGTTATTCCACTTAATAGACCTCCCTACATACTCATATATTGCTTTGGCTTTTTCAAGTTCGGTTGTTTTGCCAGCAATAACCGGTGCGATACGTTTTTTAAGCATCCTGGTTTCATCCAGTTGGGTGCCAAAATATTTCGAATCTTTCAATTCCTTATCTACATCTTCCCATGACTTGGTGAGCTGAGTTTTTGCCCCTGTGTATGGATTGGTGCGTGAAGCTAATTCATAATATATTGCCGAAAAAAAGTTTTTCGGTGCTGTCATATACTCTTCAGTAACAAAAGCAGGTATATCCGTTAGTGTGTAAACATGGTGCGAACAGTCGGCCCTTGCGCCCCGCGATAAGTAGCAATTTGGTTCAAGGTCAACCGTTTGTTGTATGTTCCTGATAGGTCCGCGTAAAATGGCGTTAAAGTCCCAAAAACCTGGTATGTGCGTTTCATATCTTGAATACTGTTTAGGGATAGCCGACTGGAATGGCCATGCCCGGAAGTTTGTCCAGTATGGAGTAGTCAATCTGTATTGATATTCTATTACGCAGCCTTTTCTTAAAGACGGTAATGCAAATTTAACCTGGTTAACAAAGTATTTACCCTTTATATTAAAGATCATATCCGGCGTAAGGTTAGTTGTTTTTACAGTGCCGTCGTCATCTATGTAACTGGTAGTACCTTTAATATTATCAATTTCCTCGTGTATATTTTCGTTGCCTATCAGCCGGAGATCTGCCGATCCCCAATTAAATGCCCGGCTGTCAAAAATCTTTATTTTTACATGGTACTCAAAAGTGAGCATTGTCCTGTCGTCTCTGTCGGCGTCAAGTTTTGAATTTCCATATTCCTGTAATACAACTGCATGAGCCGAGGTGTCTTTATCATACTTGCTCATTTGCAGTTCGTCCATAGTCACCTTGCCGTAGGGAAAATCTTGTGCATAAATATGTCCGTAAACAGCTGTGAGCAGTAGTATCAGTAAGGTTTTTTTCATAGCAATAGGGGGAATATTAATTAGTCGTTTTTATAAAGGTTACATTATAGTTATCATTTTCTAATACTGTTGCGAAAAAATCAACCATCTCCTGGTAGGTTTCTTTACTATAAGTGCCATCAATTAACTGAAGCTTACGCTTGTAAATTAACTGGTCGCCATTAACTAACATTTGCGCTGTATATTTCCCGAAAGGTTTATCAATATTGACATTAATGGCGTCCTTCTCCAGTTTGTACCCTTTGGGTAAAGCATAACTTATTTCATCAATGTCGGTAAATCCTTCATTTATGTCCACTAAATTAATTCTGTTCCTTACCTCGTGTAGGTTCCGACCTGTGTGATTGGTGGCGTTTAACAAAAAATAAAGCTTACCATCATTTATCGACCCAAAATCACGTGCTTTAAACTTAAGTCTTTCTGTAGTAACCGGATCAAGGCTTTTATCCTGTTTAAATTCAAGATTTTCAACGGTCATGTTATTGATGCCATAAACCTGTTGAATTTTTTTAACCCGTTCAGCCTGCCCTTCATCCATAAACCATTCCCTGTTTTCGTATTGGATACCTTTGAAAGTAGTGGTCATATCTCCCGTTAATTCTCCGGCAGCATTAATAGCGAAATTAGCTTTGCGCTCCTGTAAATTAGTTTGCGCGGTATATTTGGGTGTATGTAATAATATACCACCGTTCGGGGTACAAGCGAGTACGTTACGGTCGTCAGTAAAATCGCCCAAATAACCAAAAGGTATTGTCTGACTGGTACAATCCATCCATGTGGTATCGTTTTTAAAAGGAATGCACAAAATAATATGGTTTGCCTGGTTCATGCTTGCAAAATCCTTTAATAAACTTACCTTATAATCATGGTCACCTTCAACTACGCAATAATAGGAGTCAATATTAACAGCCTTTAATAACGCCTGGGTATAATTAACCAGCGCTTTGCAATCTCCATAACCCAGTCTGTCCACATCCGAAGCTAAAAATGGCTGGAAGCCTCCAATACCTACCTGCACGCTTATATAGCGTGTTTTTTGCTGCATGTATTCATATATTTTTTTAGCTTTTAGCTTTGGGTCGTTCATATTGCTTGTTATCTCTTTCATATGTTCTGCCGTTTGTACAGGCAGGTCGCTACGAGATTTAAGTAGTTTATCATATATCCATTTCCCCAACTCGGTCCAGTTTGTGAATGCCCCGGTTACGCCTTCATATTCAAACTTATCAGGCGCAATTTTTACACTGCTTAAAAAACTTTCGCTGTATGGGCTGTAGGGTTCCTGCTTAACGGCCTTCATGTTTGTTATTTGCCAGGTGTACGTTTTTAAGCCGGAAGCATTAGTTGCTGTTTGGCATTTAACCGGCAAATTGATCTCCTTATACCGTATATTGAAATCGGGCTTACAGCTAAACGTGTAAGTACTTTTTTCAACAGCTAAGCCTGTGGATGGATTTGGTGTCCAATCGCCGAAATCGAGCGATTGCTTTGATTTAACATCATACTCGTAAACAAGGGTATATGGGTAGGTTGTTATTCCGGGAATATAATGTTTTACCCGTGAATCTTCAAAAAGAGAGAAATCATTCGCTGCATTTACATCCTCAAAATCTCGCTCAGAAAACTTGCCTATAGGTTTCCCAAATTCATCCAGTATAGTACCTTTTATAGATTTGATAATATTACTTTTATTGTGAAAAACAACAATATGTGCTAAACTCTCGCCATTTTTATTTAGAACGGTAATCGCTTTTTGGATATGATAAAGCGTATTGTCCGGATCTTTAACCTCAATATTTATTTCTTCATTACGTACAACCGCGCTCGCGTAGGGCAACAGCTCTTTAGGTATCAGGCTTGTTTGGTAATTTTGCTGTGCATATGCCTTTGCCATTAAAACTAAAAAGCAAAACAATAAATTAACTTTCCTCATTTCTTTTTAAGTACTATTTCTTCTTTCTCCGTCTGTATTATCTTATTGTAAAGCTCCTTTAAAGCAGGGTATTCATAAGGATTATAAATTGACTTATTAAATTGAGTTATATATGAAAAAGTAAAGTCATTACCTTCACTCACAAAGCTGGTTACAAACTTGCCGCCATTATTTGGTAATGAGATGGCAATGTTTTTTGGCGACGACTCTACTTCATATCCTGACGGTAAATGAATAGTAATCAAATACCTGTCGTTTGAAGGCATGCCCCAATCAACCGGGTAGTCACGATCAGTCATTTTAAACGGATTAACTTTAACTTTGCTGAACAAATAAGGGTCAAATGTTAACTTGTTATTATTCAAATTGTCGTAGGCATTAATCTCTACTTCGTATTTTTCTGTTAAAGGCAGGTTTAAACTATCAATATTGCTTATGTCTGATTTTAAGATTTTCAGCCTGGGTAAGCTCTCGTCCAAATTCTCAACATATTCATCCGTTGTGTTAAATTTTTTAATTTCTTTGCGCTTTAAGTATGAATCGTAACCTATCGAAAAGCGGGTAATGGTTCCCTTCATCTTGCCATTGTCCTGTAGAGCCAACTCTATATTATAAGTTTCATCTTCACGTTGTGGTGTTTTATCCAGATCAATCCAGTAAGATGGCTTGTCTAAGCTAAAAACACGCCCCTTGTCATTTAAGCACTTCATAGGTAAGGTGTTAAAAGGCAATAACTGGTCTGACGCGTCAAGTAAATAGCTTTTTTCGCCAATATTTGCTTTAGCTATCAAATAATTAAAATCGCCAACGCCGGGATATAAAGTGTTAATGGCACCATGCTCACGTGTAGATAATAAAACAGCTTCGGCCTTTATACCGGCAGCATTTAAAGCCGCTATCAATGAAATATTAATATCGGGCACGCTCGCTGAATGTAAATCAATCGCCTTGCGTATACCATCGGTGCTAAATATACCTATGTAATTATTCCACTTAAACCATTTTTGAATATAAGCGTATACCGCTTTTGCTTTACTTAATTCATCAGGCTGATTTGCAATTACAGGTATTATTTTTTCTTTGAACAGGTCTTTCTTTTTTAGTTGGCTACCTATGTCTTCGTTTGATTTAATCTGGTAGTCAATATCAGCCCATTCTTTAGTTACTTTCCTTTTAACGCCGGTGTAGGGGTCAACATAATCTTCTAATTCAAAAGAAACAGCTGCAAGGTAGTTTTTGCGCGATGTCATATAATCTTCTTCAACAAACGCCGGTATATCCTTCATTCCGTAAGAAATTTTTGAACAGGCATTTTTTACACCCCTGATAGAAATACAATCTGTTTCCAGTTCAGCTACGTTTTTGGTTAATTTACGTCCACCTCTTAAAGCTGCTTTATAATTAAAATATGCAGGAATATGTACTAAATATTCCGAATATTCTTTAGGTATATCACTTTGAAATTGCCAGCTATGAAAATTATCCCAAAAGTAAGGTGATTCCAAATGATAGGAATACTCAATTACACAACCGGGATGTAAATTTGGCATGGCAAATTTTATTGTATTCCAGTGCTTATCCTGTTTAACGGTGTAAACTTTTTTGGGGTCTAAATCGGCTTTGTTAAATCCGCCATTATCATCAGTATAATATACAACACCCTTAATTTCATCTACAGATTCGAATAAATTATTATCACCCCCATATATAGGGATCTCTACATCGCCATTTTTAAAGCCTTTGTTGTCTATGATCTTTATTTTTACATGATAAGTAAAGTACATCCGTAAATTATCATCTGAATTGACGCCTATCCTGGCATCGCCAAATTCGTTTAGTACAACAGCGTGCGCCGAAGTGTCTTTGTCGTACTTTTTCATTTCAATTTCATTTACGCTATAGGTTCCGTAAGCGAAGTCTTGCGCTAACGCGCTGATGGAGAATAATAAAGCGAGAATAGATAAGGGTAAAAGTTTTTTCATTTAGGTTTAATTATTATAAGGTAACGGCAATTAAAAATAGGAAAGAAATATTAAACGCCAAATAATTTATTCTGCTAAAACTTTTTATAACCTTTGCAGCCTTTACTATATAGTTACACCATGAAATTAAACTTAAAAAGACCATTAGCATTTTTTGACCTGGAAGCTACCGGGACAAACGTGGCATCAGACCGTATAGTAGAAATTTCTATCATCAAGCTTAACCCGGACGATAGCGAGGAAGTTAAAACATGGCGTGTACATCCGGGTATACCAATCCCGCTGGAATCATCATTAATACATGGTATTTATGATGAGCATATAGCACAAGAACCGAAATTCAAGGAATTGGCTGCAGAAATTGCTGAGTTTTTAGTGGGTAGCGATCTGGCCGGTTACAACTCAAATAAGTTTGATATCCCTATGCTTGCCGAGGAATTTTTACGGGCAGGTGTAGTTTTTGATTTGGATAACCGCCATTTTGTAGATGTGCAAAATATATTCCACCAGATGGAACAACGCACCCTAAAAGCGGCCTACCAGTTTTATTGCAATAAGCAAATAATTAATGCACACTCTGCCGAGGCTGATACACGTGCTACTATGGAAGTTTTACTATCTCAAATTGAGAAGTATAAGGATGTGGAGTGGGAAGATAAAAAAGGCAATAAGGTAATACCCATTGTAAATGATATTGAAGCCCTGCACCAGTTTACTAATTTAAACAAGCCTGTTGATTTTGCAGGCCGTATGGTATATAATGAAGACGGTGAAGAGGTAATAAACTTTGGCAAGCATAAAGGCAAAAAAGTTGAAGATATATTTGCGGTTGAGCCAAGCTATTATTCATGGATGATGCAGGGCGATTTTCCGCTTTACACCAAACGTAAGCTTGAGGAAATTTATAACCGCTGGAACACTAAAAGAACCGCCGAACGCATTGCTAAACCAAACCCACCTAAAGCCGCTGAACCTGTAGTTAAGAGAGAATTCAATAAACCTGAACCCCAAACACCAAAAATAAACTTCAATAATAATCGCGATAATCAAAACTTCAAGAAGAAGGATGAACCAGCAAAGCCTGTTGATGAGGATATGCTGAAGTTATTGGCGGATAAGTTTAAGAAGGGATAAAGGCACGAATTTTACGAATTAAATCGAATTTCACGAATTATACTATCGTTGGCAATTCGTGCGATTCGTGATAATTAGCTCTAATTCGTGTTCCTCAAAAAGTCTATATTCCTTTTTAAACCACTAAATTTAGTGCGTTTTACGGCGGAATTTTTGAAGACCTTTTGAAAAACGTCCTGTGTTATTTCGTTGAGTTCTTCACCTTTTAATGTGAGCAGTTCCGGGTGCGGTTGAAATGCCGGTTCGTTGTGTAATACCGAAAATCGATTCCAAGGGCAAACATCCTGGCAAATATCACAACCGAACATCCAGTTATCCATTTTGCCTTTAAACTCCTGGGGGATTTCGTTTTTTAATTCGATAGTAAGATAGGATATGCAACGACTGCCGTCAACTATATAAGGGCCAACAATAGCATTGGTAGGGCAGGCATCAATACAGCGGGTACAGGTGCCGCAATGGTCAGCCGTAGGCTCAACATCGTATTCTAATTCAATATCAATTATCAGCTCCGCTAAAAAGAAAAATGAACCCACCTGCTTGCTTATAAGGTTGCTGTTTTTACCTATCCAGCCCAACCCCGACTTTTTGGCCCAGGCGCGGTCTAATACCGGTGCTGAATCAACAAAGGCCCGGCCGCCAACTTCTCCAATTTTTTCATTAATTATTTGAAGTAATTGACGTAGTTTTTCCTTTATTACGCTATGATAATCAGCGCCATAAGCGTATTTGGATATTTTAGGAGCTGAAGGATCAACTTGCGCGTTTTCCGAATAATAGTTTAACCCTAATGATATAACTGATTTTGCGCCATCAACTAACAGGCGCGGGTCAAGGCGTTTATCAAAATGGTTTTCCATGTACTGCATTTCGCCGTGCATATCTTTTTTTAACCATTGTTCTAAACGCGGTGCTTCGTCTTCCAAAAACTCAGCCTTAGCTATACCGCAAAATATAAAGCCCAGATTTTTAGCCTCGTCCTTTATTAATTTGCTGTATGCTGATAAGTTGAGTTGCATTATTACAAAGATAGCACTTTTATAAAACAGGTTTTCAACTGGCCTGTTAGCTATAAAAACGAAAAACGGCGAAAGATAATCCTTCGCCGTTTTTAATATCAATTTATAGTTTCCCCTTTAAGGAGGTTAGGGGACTAAAAACTATGCCTTAAGTTGTTGCTAAATGATTTAGTGGTCCAATAGCCACTATCCAATATGCGGCGTACAGTCATTAACGGATCGTTAGCATCGCGTTTATCAGCTAACTGGAATGCTAACTTAAATCCGCGTTTATGTAATTCCGGTAAATTTTGAGCGTTCCAAACACCGAAAGGAAATGCAAAGTATTTAATTGGTTTGCCGGTTATTTCTTCAAGTAGCTTGGTTGGTTTATCTAATTGCGTAACCCAATCATCAGTTGGTTTTAAGGTGATCTTACCGTTTTTGCCTTTAATTTTAAGCGTTGAGGTATGTGATAAGCGGTCAAATCTGTGGTGATCCCAGGTATGGCTTCCTATTACGTTTCCTTCATCTGATAATTGTTTAACCTGCTCTTTGCTCATATAATGAGGAGGGCGGTTTAAAGATACGGTCATGATAAAGTACACCGCTTTGTAACCATATTTCCTTAACTCCGGTGCAGCTATGGTAAACTGGTCAATGTCGGTATCATCAAAAGTTAACATTACCGGTTTTGCAGGTAGTGGTGTGCCCTTGGTTAAATAATCATATAACTGGTCAGGTAATACAGAATGATAGCCGCTATCGTGCAGCATTTTTATATGTTCTTTAAACGAAGCGATGGGCATTATATAATCTTTCGCAGTTTTTGAATCTGTGGCGCGCCAGTCGCGTATTTGATGGTAGCATAGTACAGGTACCTGTTTGCGTGCCATAATTGCGGCAGCGTTTCCCTGTGCGGCCGATTGTTGTGTAAAGAACATCCCTGAAACAGCAAATGCTGCAAGGGCAACGAGTGATTTTAACATATGATTATTAATAGGATTATGAATGCGAAAATAAGATAATTAATAGTTATAAAGTAATTCGTTTGCCTTCATTTATTGATCTTTTTGCAGCATCTAAAATTTGCATGGTTATCATGTTGTATTTCAATGAAGACTGATCATCAGGTGCCGGGATTTTCTTTTTAATTATCGCGTACAAATAATTCATCGGGTCGGCAATAGTTGCAGGTAAAGGTCTTGCTTTGGTTGTTGTACCCATATTACCATCTTTTAGCCTAAGCTGTACATCGTTACCGTTAAACGCGTGCATATATCCTTTAACGCCAAAAACTTCCATGTCTTTAATGTTCAACGGCCAGTTCCATGACGCTTCTATCATACCTGTAGCGGTTGGATATTCTACAATTATAGTAGCATCATCTTCAACTTTTGGATAAACTTCGGGTTTGTAATGTTTAGCTATAGCAGTTACCGAAATTGGTTTTTCACCGTGCATTAACCAGGTCATTAAATTGGCCCCGTAACATCCAAAATCATTTAATGCACCGGCACCGTTTAATACCGGGTCTGTTAACCATGCTAAAAATTCAGGACTGCAGCCAATTTCTTTAGGGCCTTTGTGCCCGTCATGAAAAACTACTTTACGTATCTCACCAATGCTGTCCTGCCCAATTACATCCTTTACATGTTGATAGGATGGATACCACGTAGTTTCATAATTAACCAGTACGGTAACTTTATATTTATCGGCTAAAAATTCAATTCGCTTTGCCTGATCAAGTGTTGCAGCCAATGGTTTTTCCACCATAACAGGGATGCCTAACGGTGCGCAAACTTCAACAATGTCAATATGTTTACCAACCGCGTTGTAACCTAACATTACATCGGGTTTGGTAGCCTTAATCATTTTCTTTACATCATCAAAGTAAATGGAATCGGGCAGGTTATACCTTTTCTTAAACTTTTCCCATAAAGGTTTGCTTGGCTCGTAAATACCAACAACATTGGCTGTACCATTTCGATACTGACTTAAAAAGCCTGAGATATGATCATGGTTCAACCCATAAACATTTAAACGCAAACGGTCCTGTGCGTTAGTAACAGATAGGGTTGAAACTATCATTGCTAAAGCTACAATCAACTTTTTCATAAGATGTGATTTTATAATATGTTAAAATAGGGAAGGATTACCACCCAATTTATGCTTACCCAAATGCTTGTAAGCGCTTTCTGTAGCCTCGCGACCGCGGGCAGTGCGCATTAAAAAGCCTTCCTGTATTAAAAAAGGTTCGTAAACTTCTTCAATAGTGCCTTCATCTTCACCAACTGCTGTAGCAATAGTTTTTAAGCCAACCGGGCCACCTTTAAATTTATCAATAATGGTGGTCAGTATTTTATTGTCCATTTCATCTAAACCATGCTCATCAACGTTTAGCGCGTTCAATGCATATTTAGCGATGGCTGTATCAATATTGCCGTCACCTTTTATCTGGGCAAAGTCACGTGTGCGGCGCAATAAGGCATTGGCTATACGTGGTGTACCGCGGCTTCTGCGGGCAATTTCATAAGCGCCTTCCTCGGTAATTGGTGTTTTCAATATAGATGCCGAGCGTAATACGATGATAGTTAATAGCTTGGCATCATAATATTCTAACCTTGAATTTATGCCGAACCTGGCACGCAGCGGAGCCGTTAACAATCCAGAACGTGTAGTAGCACCAACAAGGGTAAATGGATTCAATGATATTTGTACAGAACGTGCATTAGGGCCGCTCTCCAGCATAATATCAATTTTAAAGTCCTCCATTGCCGAATACAGGTATTCTTCAACTAACGGGCTTAAACGGTGTATTTCGTCAATGAATAAAATATCTCCTGTCTCCAGGTTAGTAAGCAAACCTGCAAGATCGCCGGGTTTATCCAATACGGGGCCTGAGGTGATCTTAATGCCTACGCCCATTTCGTTAGCGATAATATGCGATAGGGTTGTTTTTCCTAACCCGGGGGGGCCATGTAATAATACGTGGTCAAGCGCTTCGCCGCGCTGGCGGGCCGCCTGTACAAATATTTTTAAGTTAGCTAATAATTTATGCTGACCGGTGAAATCTTCAAATACCTGTGGACGTAAAACTTTTTCTATATCACGTTCAACAGGAGAGAGCTGCTCGCCGTCAGGATTGAGATGTTCGTTCATTAAGCTAATTTAGTGATTTTTATTGGGTCAGAAAGTCTGGAAGTCGGAAAGTCCGTAAGAAGATAGATAAATTAATTAGTGCAAGACTTTCTTCCGGACTTTCCGACTTTCGGTCTTCCCAACTAAAAAATCATCCCTCAGGATATTTCCTGAAAATACTGTTGATCTTCATTTGGATAACACCCCACACGGCCTCTTTAAATATTCCTCTTGACATTTTAGATGTTCCGGCTGTGCGGTCGGTAAATATGATAGGAACTTCTACAACGTTAAAACCATGTTTAACAGCTGTATATTTCATTTCTATCTGGAAAGCATAGCCTACAAACTTGATCTTATTAAGTTGTATGGTTTCTAAAACATTGCGTTTATAACATACAAAGCCGGCGGTAAAATCCTGTATATCAATACCGGTAATAAAACGAACATAAACTGATGCAAAGTAGCTCATTAATACCCTGCCCATTGGCCAGTTAACCACGTTAACCCCTTTGATATACCGCGAGCCAACTGACATATCCGCATTATCTTCTACACAAGCGTTTCTCAGTTTTACAAGATCTTCCGGATTGTGAGAGAAATCAGCGTCCATTTCAAAAATGTAATCGTATTGGTGCTCAATGGCCCATTTAAAGCCATCTATATAAGCGGTACCCAATCCTTGTTTACCCGGGCGTTGCAGCATAAATAAGCTGTCGGGATAAATGTTTTGCAGGTCTTTAACAATTAATTGTGTGCCGTCGGGCGAGCCGTCATCTACAATAAGTAAATGGAAAGGATGATCTAAAGAGAACACCTTACGGATCATCCGTTCAATATTTTCCTTTTCGTTATAAGTGGGTATTATGACTAAACTATCGGGCACTCAGCTAAAATTTGAATAAATGATTTGCAAAATAACTGATTTTTTTAAACAATCGGGTTATCAGGATGAATATCCCGGGTATGATTGCCGGATATATTTAAACCATCGCCAATTAACTCATCAACCAAATAGCTCTTTTCTTTTATATATGGGCTAACCAACAGGAACAGTACAAAAAAGAATAACATGATGCCAACAAACAACCAATAATATTTTTCTCCTACGAAATAGGAGAATAGTCCCTTATGCGATATATTAACGTTAATAAGCGTAGTGAAGAATGTGCCAATAGCATAAGTTAAATACCATATAGCGGTCAAAGTACTTTTCATTGACGGCGGTGATTGTGTGTAAGCATATTCTAACCCGGTAATAGATACTAAAACCTCGCCTGCTGAGAGCAATACAAAGGCAAATATTTGCCACCACACTGAAGGATGCTCACCTGCATCAACCTTATGTTGTAAAAACGCCACTATAACAAAACTAAGGGCAGTTACTAATAACCCGGCACCAATTTTGCGTAATGATGTTAATTTAAAGCCCATTTTCTCTACTAAGGGGTAAACTCCGTAATTAAAAATAGGAATGAATGCCAATAAGAATAACGCGTTTACTGTTTGTATTTGCGATGGTAATATAACGTAATCAAATATGTGTGTATTTAGGTCAAGTTTGGTAGCTTGTAATATCCATTCTGATCCGTTCATGTCCCACATGCCCCAAAAAATAGGGATAAATGCAAATACGCCCATTACGCTCCAAACAGCTTTCATGGCCTCTATTTTTTCTACACCATATTTGTTGGACGCCTGTTGCCAGGCTGTTTTGCTTTTATCTTTTTTAGAAATCCATGTGCTTAACACAAAGAAATTTATAGTAATAAAATTATCCTTTTTGATACCACCTGCCGGAATTTTAACATAGCGTTTCCTTCCTGAAAAGAATATAATAGTTGCTGCTGCCATTACTATACCCGGGACGCCAAAGGCCCACGCGGCACCAAATTTTTCATATATAAGCGGTATCAGGAATAAACTGATCATTGAACCCGCGTTGATGCTGAAATAGAACCAACCATAAATACTGCTCATTAAATGCTGATTTTTATGGTCAAACTGGTCGCCAACATTTGCAGACACGCATGATTTAATGGCACCAGCCGAAAATGCAATAACAGTTAATCCAATTAAAAATCCGGGTAATGAAGTATCAAACATTGACAACAAAAAATGTCCGATAGTATATATCAATGAGCCAATTAAAATCACCCTATACTTACCAAACCACCAATCGGCAAGTATTGCACCTAAAACCGGGGTAAAATAAACCAGGGTTGAAAAGGCATGGTTTATTGCATTTGCATTTGCCTCACCCTCGGCTGTTGGAAGATGATTGAAAAATTGGCGAACTAAAAACACAGCTATAATACTGCGCATACCGTAAAAGCTAAAACGCTCGGCAAACTCATTGCCGATAATAAATGGGACGCTTTTAGGAATACCTGATTTAAATTTTAGTGCTGAGGACGGGTTGTCTTGCATGTAGGTTAATTTGTGACTAAAATACTATAATTCTGCAATAAAAATTATTAGCTAAATAATATTGTAAGCTTGTTAAGTTTCTGTTATTAATTTATAATTGATTTAATTTGCTTTTAATTTGCTGGTTTAACCGGCTTATCCCAGGTCTTATCCAATTTAGGGTCATTAAATTCGACATCCTTTTCACTTGGTACGTTCCGCATATCCAGGTTCTCCACTAATTCCCATCGTCCATTCTTTAACCTGAAACCATTATAGCTCAGATCGGGGCCATAAGTTTGAGGTTTACCCACTGATTTTTTATCGGGAGGCACAAGGTTATCAAAAACGATTAAATGTTGCTCAGCCACATAGCGCAATAACATGGATGCTTGCTCCGAGTACTCGAAAACTATTCTTTTACGGGACTTTCCTTTTTCATCAAAAACAGGCAGGCCTAATTGCATGTTACCGTTTTTGAATGAAATTACATCAATAACTTTTTTGGTCGACTCTACGGTATTGCCTTTCCAGCCTAATATTACATAGTATGGGTTTAAGCCGCCAACAGGAATGATCTTGTAGTACTGCGCACCATACCATTTGTGATTATCGGTGACAGAATCTTCCGGGTTTTTTAATAATGGCGAATAATCTTCAAGCGGGTAAAGTTTTAAAGCTCCGCCTGTATTCATCTGTACAGCGCCATAAAAACGATGGCTGCCATCGTTATTTATAATATGCCAGGTAAAAAACCGGAATTTATTATCAGGCGAATTTAAAATGCTGATACTTTTTACAGAGTCAAATGCGAAATAAAATGAGTTGGGTATTTTTAAAGCGCTAACCAGGGTTTTAATAAAGGTGTAATTAGCAGCTTTTCTATGCACATCTATCTCACTGTTAATAAATTGATTTCCAAGGCTTTTCAAGCTGTCCTGGAATATATTAAGTTGTTTTAGATCAGCGGCAGCGATAGGTTGTTGCGCGAAAATAGCTAATGGTCGTGCTATTGCCAGAAGCCCGAGAATTAATAGTTTCTTCATTGAACTAATTAACGCAAATTTTCGATAACAATTGCGCTTGCACCGCCACCGCCATTACAAATTCCGGCTGCGCCGAATTTTCCTTTGTTATGGTGCAATACATTTATCAATGAAACTATGATACGCGCGCCAGATGCACCAAGCGGATGGCCTAAAGATACTGCACCTCCATTTACGTTAACCTTTGCAGGGTTAAGCTTTAATAATTGATTATTAGCTATGGAAACAACGGAAAATGCTTCGTTTATTTCAAAAAAATCTATTTGATCAGCATTTAGCTCTGCGCGGTGCAAAGCTAATGGGATAGCTTTTGATGGGGCAGTGGTAAACCATTCAGGTGCTTGCTGCGCATCCGCGTAAGATATTACACGTGCCAATGGCTTTATACCTAATTCTTCAGCTTTTTCCCTGCTCATTAACACAAGTGCAGCCGCGCCATCATTTAAAGTAGATGCATTAGCAGCTGTTACTGTACCATCCTTTTTAAATACAGGCTTTAAGGTTGGTATTTTATCAAATTTTACTGTTTTAGGCTCTTCGTCTTCAGCAAACAAAGTAACCTCGCCTTTCCTGTCTTTGATTTCAACAGGCGTAATTTCATCTTTAAACTTGCCTTCTTTCTGAGCGTTTATGGCCCTGTTATATGATTCAATAGCATAGGCGTCCTGGTCTTCGCGGCTGATATTACAATCGGTGGCGCATAGTTCAGCTGCCGAACCCATATGATAATCATTGTAAACATCCCAAAGGCCATCTTTTATCAGGCCATCAGTAAGCTGTCCGTTGCCCAATTTATAGCCATTGCGTGCTTTATCAAGGTAGTAGGGTACGTTGCTCATGCTTTCCATGCCGCCGGCAACAACAATATCGTTTTGGCCTAAAGCTATACTTTGTGCAGCTAACATCACGGCTTTCATGCCCGAAGCGCAAACTTTATTAATAGTTGTAGCAGGTAAATAGGGAAGGCCCGCGAAAATTGCAGCCTGGGTTGCAGGTGCCTGGCCCAAATTGGCCGACAATACATTGCCCATATAAACCTCTTGTACCTGGTCAGGCTTTAAGCCCGATTTTTCAATAGCTGATTTAATGGCTATACTGCCTAATTGTGGTGCGCTAAGTGATGATAAACTGCCTCCAAAACTACCAATAGGGGTACGTGTGGCCGAAACGATTACTACTTCTCTCATGTTATTTATTATAAATGGCGTGCAAATTTAACGTTTTTTATTTCGTTGAATTGCTATGCATGCATAATAAATATTACCCCATTGTTAATCAGTGCCTTTTTTCTTTTTAGCGTTTTTTTTATGCTGCAACAAAGCCTGTTGCAGCAAGTATTCTATCTGTCCGTTAGCGCTCCTGAATTCAGCGGCGGCCCAAACTTCAATCTCCTTCAACATTTCGGGGTTAACCCTTAATACAAATGCTTTTTTGTCAGCCATAATTAATTATACAACTTGCCTATATTTTGAATAGAAGTTGTGCCTTTATTAATGATATAAAGTACCGGTATTAACAACAGGGTTTACACTGCGGTCGCCACATAATACAACCAGTAGATTACTTACCATGGCTGCTTTACGTTCTTCGTCTAAATCAACTATGTTTTTTTCTGATAGTTTAGCCAGGGCCATTTCAACCATGCCAACCGCGCCTTCAACAATTAACCTGCGAGCTGATATGATAGCCGATGCCTGTTGGCGCTGTAACATGGTATGTGCAATCTCGGGCGCATAAGCCAGGTGTGATATCCTTGCCTCAAGCACCTCAATTCCGGCACGATCAAGTCGCTCATTTAATTCCTTTTCCAATAAATGACTTACCTGTTCCGCGCCACCCCTTAAAGTAATGCTGGCAGTTTCATCTTCAATATTATCATAAGGGAATGAATTTGCCAAATGCCTAACCGCTGCCTCGCTTTGTATGTTTACATACTGTATATAATTCTCAACCGCGAATACCGCATTAGCTGTATCTTTTATCTGCCAAACAATTACCGCTGCAATTTCAATAGGGTTACCTACGCTATCATTTACTTTAAGTTGCTGGCCGTTTAAGTTAAATGCTCTTAACGAAACCTTCTTTTTTATGGTAAATGGATTAACCCAGTAAAATCCATCTTTTTTTACAGTGCCTACATAGTTGCCAAAAAGGGTAAGCACTTTTGATTCGTTTGGATTAACTATCACTAATCCGGGCAAAACTAAGATGAAAGCAATAATTCCAAGGATTACGCCTAATGCAATAGCTTCTGCCACAAGAGATAATATAGTGGCGACAAACATTGCCAGGAATAAAATAAGTGCTGCGTATCCGGATGGCGGGTTGATTATTTTTTCGGTTGTCATGATATAAACTGGTTTAAATTTTGATTTAAAATGATATCACAAAGATATCATAATTGATTTCATTTAAACAAGAAAAAACGATATAACCGAAACTTATATTATTTTTGAGCGGTTAACAAACAAAATGGCTACACTATCACCTTCGCGCCAAAAAGCATTACTGCGCAAATATGCCCGTAATGTTAAATTTTTAATGATGATAGCCAGCGTATTGGTGATTGTGTACGCGTTACCTAAGCAAGCCAAGTTTAGCTATGAAATTGAAAAGGGTAGGATATGGAACCAAAAGGACCTGATATCGCCTTACAATTTCGCCATATTAAAAACTCCGCAGGAAATTGATAACGACAGGAAGACAGCGCTTGCCAGCGTAACGCCTGTTTACCAATTAAATACCCAAATTTCGGGTCAGCAAATTGAGGGCTTTAAAACAGACCTTGAAATTAAATGGCATAGCGCAGGCATCAGCGATGAGCAAAAAGAAAAATACATTAACACAAGTATATCTTTATTAAAACAAATTTATACCCGTGGCGTGTTAAGTCTGAATAAAAAGTATCAGCAGGTATCAGAAAACTACGCGATAACCATATTAAATAACAATGTAGCAACTGACGGGAACACGGCAGAAATATTTACCAGGGAAAAAGCCCTGGCTTATTGTAACCAGGAACTTAGTAACCGGCGCGATTTAAATAAAGTGTTTATCCTTGATGTTTTAGACAATCACATACAGAGCAATTTAATTTATGACGATAAACTAACTGCCCGCCTGGAAAAAGAAGTATTAGAAGGGCTATCCTTAACGCATGGCATGGTTCAAAAAGGCGAACCAATTATAGTTAAAGGCTCGGTAGTAAATGAGGAAGCTTTTCAAAAACTGGTATCGTATAAAAAAGCATTTGAAGATAATGCCCGTATCAATGGCGATTACAGCCTGGTATTATTGGGCCAATCTATATTGGTGGCAATAGCAATTGCCCTGTTAATGATATTCCTGTACCTGTTCAGGCGCGATATTTATGATGATAACAGACTGGTGAGCTTGATTTTACTGGTAATAACAGCCATGCTGTTTACCTTATCAATGGCTATCAAACTGCAATTGCCTAACCTGTATTACATTCCTTATTGCATTGTACCTATCATTATCCGCATACTGTTTGATACACGTTTGGCGTTGAACATTCATTTGCTGGTTGTGCTTATAGCGGGCTTTTTTGTACCCAATAGCTTCGAGTTTGCCTACTTTGAAATAACCGCGGGTATGGTGTCTATTTACAGCATAAAGAACCTTATCAGGCGCGAGCAATTTTTAATATCGGCATTGATCATTACGTTTACCTATTTCGCGGCCTACATCGGTATTTCGTTAACACGGGAAGGCAGTTTTGTTAATATCGACTGGATAGGGTTTATTCCTTTTATAGTAAGCGTTTTGCTAACCTTACTGGCTTACCCGCTTATATATATCTTTGAAAAGATATTCGCCATCACATCGGATATTACACTTATCGAGCTTACCAATACCAATGCGCCGCTATTGCGTGAAATGGCTTTTACCGCGCCGGGCACGTTTCAGCATTCATTACAGGTAGCAAACCTGGCAGAAAATGCCATATACTCTATTGGTGGTAATGCTTTGTTAGTTAGGGCAGGGGCGCTGTACCATGATATTGGTAAAATGGAAAACCCTTTGTTTTTTATTGAGAACCAAAGCTCGGGCTTTAATCCGCACGATAAACTGCCTTATGAGGAAAGCGCCCAGATCATCATCAGGCACGTAAGTAAAGGAATTGAAATGGCGCAAAAAGCTAACCTTCCTGATATTGTAATTGATTTTATACGAACCCATCATGGCGATACCAGGGTTGATTATTTTTACCAGTCTTCGCTGAAAAACTTTCCTGAAAAATTCATTAACGAGAATATTTTCCGTTACCCCGGTCCTGTGCCTTTTTCAAAAGAAGCTGGTGTATTAATGCTGGCCGATTCGGTAGAAGCAGCATCGCGTTCGTTAAAACAGCCAGATGAAAAATCGATAAGCAGCCTGGTTGACCGTATTGTAAAATACAAGCTTGATCAAAACCAGTTAAAGGATAGCAATATCACGCTAAAGGATATCGAAACTATCAAAACCATTTTTAAACGGATGCTGATGAGTATTTATCACGTTAGGATTGATTACTAATTTGATAAGGGTTGTAGAAGATTTTACAGGATGTAAAGTTGAATTCAGCCGGATTAAAGTCCTTAGAATATCATTTTTCACACTTACCAGCAACATTTACAACCCTTTATAACAATTACAACTTTTTTTTTGATGCCATAGCCTAATTGCTATATTTGCAGTCCCTGAAAAAGGAGTTTTATTGAAAACAATTGGTGAGGTGCCTGAGAGGCCGAAAGGATCAGTTTGCTAAACTGACGTACGGGAAACTGTACCGAGGGTTCGAATCCCTCCCTCACCGCATATACTAATGCTGTCTGCCTAAAGCGGATGGCATTTTTTGTTTCGGCACTATTTTAATTCTCTGACGGGTTTGATTACTCTTTGCCATAGCAAGTGACCCGGCTTGTACTTAAACAAGCAACAATAGCCGCAAAACGCCCACATATTGTCACAATTGCCCCTCATGTGCCGGCCTTATCCGTTTTACCTTTATACAACCATTAAACTAATAGCAAATTATGAAAAAGACCTTCTTAATCACCTGCTTGCTGGCTATCTTTATGATAAGCCATAGCCTGGGCCAATCTCCTAATGAAAAACTTATTAAAGGCTATTATCATGCTTACGAGAAAAAAGATTGGAATTTCCTGAAATCCATTTTAAGCAGCGGGTTTACTTTTTCCAGCCCTAATGATGATCATATCAGTTTGGAAACCTATCATGTTAGATGCTGGCCCAATTGTCAAAACACCAAAAAGTTCGACATTGATAAGTTGGTGATGGGTAAAGATGAAGCCTTTGTCACCTATAACGGCTTTACTAATGATGGCCGCGTATTCCGCAACACAGAATACTTTAAATTTAAGGACGGAAAAATAACCGAAAACGATTGTTATTTCGGACCTGGCGTAAGCTTCCCTAATAACAGGAAAAAATAAATCTGTAACATTGCATTTGTTTTTAAGCAATAAGCCGCAATTATGAAAACACATGATGAACGTATTGCCGAAATGATATTTGCCTCAGTTTATCCCTTGTATCTCGCCAAAATTGAGAAGAAAGGGCGGACAAAGGCGGAATTGGACGAAGTTGTCACCTGGCTAACAGGATTTACCGGAATGCAAATTCAAAATTTGATGGAACAAAAGGCAACTTTTAAAACCGTTTTTGCGCAAGCTTCTATCAATCCCAATGCGTCTCTGATCACCGGTTTGATCTGCGGGTACCGGGTGGAAGAAATTGAAAATCCATTAACACAACAGGTTAGGTATCTGGATAAATTGGTAGATGAATTGGCCAAAGGCCGGAAGATGGATAAAATATTGCGGAGCTAATGCTATAAAATGCAATGGCAGGAAAAAATCCTGCTATTGCATTTTACTATTTCATAAAACATTGTGATCTAATTACAACTGCGTCATGCCACCATCAGCTACCAGGTCAACCCCGGTAATGTAGCTGCTGTCGTTTGAAGCCAGGAATAAGGCAGCTGATGCCATTTCCTCCGGCTGCCCGATGCGGCCAAGTGGTGTAAACTGGGCAAACATCGCTTTCGCTCCGGCTACCTCTTCTGCAGTTTTAAACTGTGCATCAACCAATGGGGTATCAATTGCACCCGGACTCAAGGTGTTTACGCGGATGCCGCGATCTTTTAGCTCGGCTGCCCATGCTTTGGTATAGTAACGGATAGCAGCTTTAGTTGCGCCATACGTAACATATTGCGGGAACCCTTTCAGGTAAATGCAAGAACCAATCAATACAATGGAAGCTTTATCATTTAATAGCGGGAATGCTTTTTGCACTGTAAAAAAAGTGCCTTTTGCATTCACGTCAAAGGTCCGGTCAAAATGTTCGGGAGTAACTTCCGGTGTGTATTTGATCTCCACGTAACCGGCGCTTGCCACTATTATATCTATACTTCCTTTCTCGACTTTTACAGTTGCATACAAGCGGTCAAGATCCGCCAGGTTAGCAATGTCACCCTGAACGGCCGTTACGTTTTTACCGATCTCGGCAACTGCTTTATCCAGTTCAGACTGGCGCCGGCCTGTGATAAATACATAAGCGCCTTCTTCTACAAATTTTTTGGCAGTTGCCAATCCAATACCGCTGCTGCCACCTGTGATAACAGCGATCTTATTTGCTAATTTCATAACTGCTGATTGATTATAAATCCCTTAAACCACCATCAAGCAATAGCTCAGCGCCCAGCATAAATGCCGAATCATCAGAAGCAAGGTAAAGGGCCGCTGCTGCAAGCTCTTTAGAAGAAGCAACGCGTTTAACAGGGGTGAAATTACCCATAGCTTCTTTCATTGCTGCGGCTTCATCCGCGTTAGCAGTTACGCTGGCAAATACCGGGGTGTCTACCGGGCCGGGGGTTAACGCGTTCACACGGATCTTGCGATCAAGCAGGTCGGCTGAAAAGCTTCTTGCTAATGAACGTACCGCGGCCTTAGTTGCTGAATAAGCCGCATGATTAGGTATGCCTTTTCCGTTCACTGTAGAAGAGATCAAAACAACAGATGCGCCGTCTTTTAAAACCGGTAATGCTTTCTGTACAGAGAAAAACGCGCCTTTAAAGTTGATGTCGCTTACTTTGTCAAACTGATCTTCGGTGAAGTCAGCCAATGGGCCAAGCACATAAACGCCTGCATTTACGATGAGGGTATCAACTTTACCCAATTTTTGTTCAACGGTTTGGTAAATTCGTGTAAGGTCCGCAAGGTTAGATACATCGCCCTGTATGCCCAATCCGTTGGGGCCTATCTCTCTAATCGCTGCATCAATAGTAGCCTGGTTGCGGCCTGTGATAACTACTTTAGCACCTTCTTCTACAAAACGTTTAGCGATACTTAATCCTATGCCGCTGCTACCGCCGGTAACAACAGCTACTTTATTGTTTAATTTTCCTGACATTATTTTGTGTTATTTTATATCACAAAATTGCCGGGAATAGCGGGAAACAAAGATGAACTACCTTATTAAATATAGTTGAACTACTTCACTTTTTTCCTGACCTTATCGTTGCGGATCTTCGATAAAAACTCTTTGGTCATGTTCAGGTAGGAAGCCAGCGCATATTGCGGAAGGCGCTGAACCACTTCAGGAAACTTCCCTACAAAATCATTATAACGCTGCTCTGCGTCCTGTGTCAGGTTGGATATTATTCGCCGGGCATAAAATGCGGCCGATTTTTCGGCCATCATCCTGAATAACGTTTCCAGCTGATGGCTGCTTGCTTTAAGGTCCTGTTCGCTTTGGTAATCAATCTGCAAAACCAGGCTATCCTCCAGCGCGACTACAAATTGTGTTGCAGGCTCCTGGTAGACGTAGCTGTTATAATCCGATATCCACCAGTCCTCGATAGCAAACTGGATGGTATGATCGTTGCCTTTCTCGTCGATAACATACGAGCGGAAGGCTCCTTTTAAAACATATAAGCGTTGCTTTGCTACAAAGCCGGGTTGAATTACAAATTGCTTTTTGCTCACCTTTACCATTTTGAAAGCAGCAAGCAACTTCTCCAGGTTTTCCGGCGACAAAACAATTTTCTTATTAATGTTCTCTATGAATGGTTTAAGATCGTCCATAATTGAGATTTACTCATTACAAAGAAATACTATATAATGATGTTCCCGCTATCTCTTCAAGTTTTTGACGAAATAATGAAAGTACATTAGCCGTCCTTAAAAGCAAATGGCTTAAATTAAGAAAATTAATAAATAAAAATGTCATTTCGACCGAGGTACGAGGGAGAACTATCTCTTGAGCGTAGCGAAAAAATCTATACACTGACAAGCAGGCAACTTTGCATTTGTATAGATCTCTCACTATCGTTCGAGATGACAAATCCCATTGTCCCCTCAGGGTCTCTCGGCAGAGGACCCTGAGGGTTAGGAATTAACAACTTACTACCAGATCTTCACCCGTTGATCCACCGGCTTGTAATTTTTATCACCGGGCTGCACATTAAATGCCTGGTAAAACGGCTCGAAATTCATCAATGGTCCGTTTACGCGCCACATAGCAGGTGAATGCGGATTAGTGTTCACATACGTACGTAGGAATGCATCTCTCGTTTTTACCCTCCATATCCTTGCGATAGATAAAAAGAAACGCTGATCGGGAGTGAAGCCATCAATTTTAACATTTCCTTTACCCTGTTGCGTCAACTTAAAGGCATCGTAAGCCATAGCTATGCCGCCGTTGTCAGCGGTATTTTCGCCGAGCGTTAAGCCTCCCTTTACATGCACATCATCTAAAACGGTAAATGAGCTATATAGATCAGATAGCTGTTTTGTTTTCTCACTAAATTTCCTGTAATCTTCTTTTGTCCACCAGTTTTTTACATTGCCGTCCTTATCAAATTGCGCTCCCTGGTCGTCAAAGGCGTGCGTCATTTCATGGCCAATTACCATGCCTATGCCACCATAATTAATAGCATCATCGGCCTCAAAATCAAAATAAGGAAATTGCAGTATACCTGCCGGGAAAACAACCTCATTGGCCGACGGATTATAATAAGCAGTTACTGTAGATGGCGTAGTGCTCCATTCTGATCTGTCAACCGGCTTGTTTAGCCTTGTTATTTCGCGTTGCCAGCCGTCTTGTTTAATGTAGAGGATATTTTCAAAATATTTATTCCTGCTTATCTGTACCTTATCATAATTCCTCCATTTATCAGGGTAGCCTAATTTTTTGGTGATCGCATATAGCTTTTCTACTGCCTTATGTTTGGTACTGTCACTCATCCAATCCAGGTGATTGATCCTGTTTTCAAAAGCTTTTTGCAAATTGTTTACCAATACCAGTACACGTTTCTTTGCATCCTCGTTAAAATATCGTTTTACATACAATTGCCCCAAAGCTTGGCCCAAATAGCCGTCCACATTGTCAGTCATAATCTGCCTGCGCGATTTTTGTGTGGCTTGCCCCGATAATACCTTACCAAACTCAAACTCAGCGTTTACAAATGGTTCGCTAAGTATATCAGCGTAATCTTTAAGCGTATTGGCTTTTAAATAAATTTTCCAGTCGTTTATGGTTACAGATTTTAATAATCCGTTTAAGCTATCGTAATAAGCGGGCTGGGCCATATCGATAGAATCGGTTGTGGCACCTAAATTGGCAAGCAGGGTTGACCAGCCTATGTTAGGTTGAGTTTGGTTGATGGCTGTAACCGCCAGCTTATGGTAATTTGCTTTAACGTCCCGTCGCTCAATGTTTGTTTTATGCGATGCCGCGTTTTGTTTTTCAATACTGTAAGCAATGTCCGCATCTTTAGCAGCAGCAGCGGCATCCGTTCCGGTTAGTTGAAACAGGGTGCTCATATACTTTTTATAAGCTTCCTGGATATTGAGTGTAGGTGCGTCTGTTTTAAAATAATAATCCCTTTCAGGTAAACCAATGCCGGTTTGCGAAACGTGGGCGATGTTTATCTTGCTGTTTTTATTGTCAGGAGAAACGCCGAAGCCGATGATCGAACGGTTTCCTTCTTTTATTTCTACCGCTACGAATTTCATTAGCGACGGCACATCGCTGATAGCATCAATGCGTGCAAGCATTGGTTTAATAGGTTGGTATCCGCGCTGGTTAATCGTCGCCATATCCATGCCCGAAGCGTAAAAATCGCCTACCTTCTGTTCAACGCTTCCCATCGTATTTTTACTTTTTGAAACGCTATCAAGGATGTTTTGCAAAAGCTGCTTTTGCGGGATGTTCATGAAACTATATGAGCCTACACCTGATTGATCACTTGCAATTTTTGCGGTATCATACCATTTGCCGTTAACAAAGCGAAAGAAATTGTCGCCCGGTTTTATCGAGGTATCAATTCCGGCCACATCAACGAAGGTCCGCGTGTAACTCCATGCGGTTAAAACAACTAAGGCAAAACCCAATAAGTAAATTGATTTTTTCATGAATTAAATATTTGCTTTAAATATAATGATCTTTTAATTACATAATAAAATGGCTTTGTCCGCCGCGCAACTGGGGGAGGGTTAACATGGTTAACATATTTCGATGTTAACCAAATTTAATATATTGAAAATCAAATAATTAACCATCAAAACAAGGTTAACATGCGTTAACCTTGTTTTGACTATGATTTATGAGTTAATAGTGCTATAATAAAATTAACCAACTGATAATCAAAATCTGACAAAATAGCGTCACCACTTTTTTGCCGGCTTTTGCGGATATTTGTCTGTAGTATTCTTACAGCGTAACGTTTCAAATTATAGAGGGAGTTTGTCCCCATCCCCATCGCTACCGCAAGCGTCCCGCTTGTGGACACCAAATAGGCTATAACCAACCTTGCCCAGCAGCCTGGCTTTTGTTGTTTAAATATTATGCTGTACTTTTAAGCAATGAGCCGCAACTATAAATTTCATAATGCTGAAGGATTATATTTCATAAGTTTTGCGACAGTATTTTGGGTAGATGTTTTTGTGAGGCGTATATATTTTGACTGTATTGTTGACAACTTGAACAAATGCATAGAGAATAAAGGCATGGAAATATATGCCTGGTGTATCATGCCAAGCCATATACATTTGGTATTTAGGTCAACCATTCAAAAGCCGGAAGATTTGATTCGGGATTTTAAATCATTCACTTCAAAACAGTTGATAAAATTGATTGAGGAGAACATGCAGGAAAGCAGGCGGGAATGGCTGTTAAATTCTTTCAAAAAAGCAGCCGCAACAAATTCAAATAATACCAAAAACCAGTTCTGGCAACAACATAATCATCCTGTTGAATTGTGGAGTACCAATGTTATTCAGCAAAAAATTGACTATACGCATAACAACCCTGTTGAGGCTGGATTTGTTGATTTCGGTTATCAATATTTATATAGTAGCGCCAGGGATTACCAGGATGTGCCCGGATTGGTAAAAGTGATTATTTGATTAGCTTATGTCCACAAGCGCGCTTGCGGTAGCGGAGGAAATATGTAGCAGTGCTATTTAAACCATCTAATATCTTTCAAAGTCTCACTTTGAACAAAAACACATATATTTATGACTTATTTGTTAGTAACCTAAACTATGGCAAAATCGCAGTTTTTAGTAAATCTTGATGCTATGATAATAAGGGCTGATTTTGCCCAAACTACTGGAAATGATAATTCTTCAGAAATAATCGATAGAATTTCGATAGCAGACTTTACCACAGGATTAACAGGACGGCTATTACGTAAACCAGATTTTCAAAGAGAAACTAATCATTGGACTCCCGCGCAGTTTTTTTCATTATTAGAGTGCTTTATAAATGGCGATCTTATACCATCAGTTATTTTATGGAAATCGCCAACATTCTTGTTTGTTATCGACGGTGGCCATCGTTTGAGCGTTTTAAAAGCTTGGGTGGAAGATGATTACGGAGATGGGCCCTTATCTCTTAAATATTTTGGAGATTCAATTTCATCAAATCAAAAAAAAGCTGCTGAAAGAACAAGAAAATTAGTCGCTGATACATTTGGAACTTATCAGCACATAAAAACAAAACTTGAAAATCAAGAAATTGATGCCAAAGTTTCCAGTGTGCTAACCAGGGCGCTTCCTGTGCAATGGGTTAAAGGAGATGCTGAAAAGGCAGAAGCATCCTTTTTCAGAATAAACACTCAAGGCACCCCACTTGATGAAATCGAACACTCCTTACTCGAATTTAGGAAAAGACCTATTGCAATATCAGCAAGAGCAATAATCAGAGCCGGAAAAGGGCATAAATATTGGTCTAATTTTTCAGACGAGAATACTGTTGTCATTGAAGACTTATCAAAAAAACTCCATTATAATTTGTTTGATCCCGAGACAACGTCTCCAATAAAGACTTTAGATTTGCCGCTAGGAGGCTCAAAGGGCATAAGAGCTGCCTTGCAAATACTTATTAATTATTTAAGTATTACATGTCTAACTCAAACCGATAAAGATATAAAAATTGACTATGGTATAGATGATGCCACAGGCGACGAAACTATAAATGTCCTTAGAAAGGCACAAAAAGTTACGTCAAGGATAACTGGGAATGACAATGGGAGTTTAGGACTTCACCCGGCAATATATTTTTATGGTCCATCTGGTGTACATTCTGCGCCTCTTTTTTTAGGCACCACAAAATTTATTGCTGAAAAACTGGCGAATAATGACGGCGAGTTTTTTAAACACTTCACAAAAGTCAGATCTAAGATTGAAGATTTTCTAATTGTGCACAAAGATCTAATAGCGACTGTATTACAAAAGCAAGGTTCAAATAAACGAGTTAATATTTATTCGAAAATTATTGACCAAATCTATCTTGCTTTTAAAAATAATCAGACAGTTACAGAACAAAATATAATTGATTGGGCTTTACTGACGGGGAAAATATTTGTAGGAAATGAAAAAAATACCTCTAGCAACTTTTCAGACGAAGCAAAGTCTCGGATTTTTATATATTCTACATTAAAAAATGCGCCGAAATGTCCAATATGTCAAGGTTATATTGACTCTGAAAAATCAATTTCCTACGATCATATAGAAAGGGTTGAAGATGGTGGTTTAGGCAACTATGAAAATGGTCAATTAACACACCCATATTGCAACCAATCTATAAAGAATTAAAGCTGACACTTTAAGTTTTCCGTCCCCTGACTAGTGCGAATGACAATCAGCCAATAGCGCGAAGGCTTATGGTTACATTGTTGTATAAATCCCCAAACCTCATTACAATATCATCAAACCCTACTTCCCTCCAACATACTCAACAACATACGTCCGGTTATCCCGGTGGGTATTATAGGTGCTTTTTTGAATATGGTTAATAACAAACCCAATGCCCCGGTTTGGCGGACTGGACAAACTGTTGTTACAGATATTATGCAGTTTGATACCTCGTTTGTCGGGCACCTCTACAGAGCTTTCTATCCTGATCTGGTTATTTAATACATCATAAATACCAAATGCCCAGGCTTCGTGGTGGTTAACGGCATCTGCAACTTTGTAGGCTGCATAGCCGTCGCGTGTTCCGTTTTCGCTTTTGTAAGCTGCCTGGTCCGGGGCATCGTAAGGCGTTTCGCATTGCAGGAAATAGGTTTTGCCATATTCGCCCTTCCAATACACCTGGTATTCCTGGAAATGCTCAACAAACATCCCGTACATAGTTACATGGTCGCCGTTAACCACTAACCCGTTGGTCGCGGTATTTAAATTCCATCCCACACTGCCTTTTACGCCATGGTCTGCCCGCCAAAGCCAGAAATGGTCGCCAATAACATCGTTGCTGTTAACAATGGCTGCCTGGTCCACATGTACTTTACCGGGAAGAAAGCCGCCGATCCTTAAGAACAAATCAGCTAACAACGTCGGGTTCGCTTCATGTCTTATTTTGCTTTTCGCCTGGCCCACCCGGATGAGGCTATTTGAGCTATAATGTGCATCGAACAACAAGGAGGCTATAGTCACGCCGTCCACATCATCAACTACAATCGCCGAATCGGAATTTCCTTCGTCGGGAATCAATGTAGCGTACCCCATTCCCAGGATAATGGTATTGGGTTTGGTTACATGCAGCGGTTCAGAAAGTTGATACATGCCCGGCGTAATGAGCAGGTTTTTTCCGGCTTTAAGCTGCGCGTTCATTTCAGTGGCGGTAGCACCCGGTTTAACCACAAAGAAGCGCTGCAATACATCTATCGCTTCACCATCGCCCATACTTGTACGGGTATAGGAAAGGCCCTTATAATCGTGTTTTAATGCCGGCCGGAATACTTTATACCGCTGATCTTTATCAATAAATAAAAATGGCTTCTCGCGGATAACCGGCGTATTGGGTAACATAGTAACATTGCCGCCCTTGTCCCAGTTGTTTTGATAAGTGCTGAAGTTTGCACCCGCCCCAAGGTCAACACCCTGGAAACAGTAGTTGTATTTAGTCTCTTTATATTCACCACGCCCTTTATTCAGGAAAGAGTTACGTGTGTACCATTGCTGCTGGTGATCGGACCCTGCTGCGCTTTGAAAATCACAATCAGCCGTGTAGCCGCCGCTTACCCATCCGTTTCCCCATTGGTACCGCACTACACGTGTAGTGTAGATCCTGCGCAGCGGGGCAGCCTGGGACACGGCCCACTTAAATGTCTCGTCTTCATTGTAGGTTTCGGGGCCAATAACCGAAAGATTCTCTGCCGCCCGCCAAAAGGTAACCGTGCCGTTTCCATCCTTGTTACGTGGTGGCGTATGAAGGTTGGAAATTTCTGTTTCGTAAGGCGTTCTTCCCAGGCCTGCAATTTGTTCGTAAAACGGTACCTTAAGTAAGCCCGCGCCTTTATAATCGCCGGGCTTAAAGAATACGGCATACCGGTTGGGACTAAACTCCTTCCCGAACATTTGATCGTGAATAGCATTAACCTCCCTGCCAAC
>Ga0207153_1011_pt1 | contig 39531 bp, 35 predicted proteins | sample Alteio_BWMinHeat_27_FD_153580 | JGI IMG/M metagenome (GOLD analysis project Ga0207153, IMG submission 153580) | Enriched cells from forest soil in Barre Woods Harvard Forest LTER site, Petersham, Massachusetts, United States -... | ecosystem: Environmental > Terrestrial > Soil > Temperate forest >...
ATCTGCTTCATGGTCGTTAGCTGCATCAGGCGCTTGATCGTCCGATCGATCATCGCGTCCAGCCGTTCGATGCGATCCAGCGCCGTGTCAAATTCATCGAGATCGAGGATTTTTGTAAATTCATTGGCCTTTTCGTAGCGAGGTGCCGGTTTCCAGCCTAGCAAGCCCTGGGCTATCTGGGGTCCCCATTTCTGGGGATCATCACCGCTCTTGAACGGCCATTTATTGCGGATCGTGTTCCTATAGATCGGACTGAGGGCAGCGAGCACCGCCTCAACCTGCTCCTCGCTGGTGGCTTCGCCAAATTCAGGAGCGAACGAGCGAAGATTATCAACGTGATAGCTGTTCTCGTTTTCCTTGCGGACCTTATCCAGCCGCTGTTGGATTACGATCTGCTCATGGCACTCGAGGCGCCGCCTGCGCCAACGCAAATCCAAGAGCGTTCGGACCAGATACTCCTCTGTACTGCCGGAGGGGGTAAATTCCTCGTACAGCCCGGCGCGAAGTGCCTCGTAGTCTTCGTACCTTTCGCTCCAGAGCATGACCTCCGTTGCGTTTGCACCGTGTTTCAACGCGTTGCGCTTCTTGTTCCCCACAGGCAGAGCCCTCATCCTGGTAGTGACTGGCATTCGAAGCGCGACTTCGCGCTTACGCACAGTTAGAACCTGGCGAGCTTGGGCGTCATGCCTTCGCTTATGGCGATAATAATTTTCTTATGGCGTATATCACGTCTCTTATGGCGGATATCGAAACTCTTATGGTGACAATCAAACGTCCTATGGCGAATATCGCACCACCTATGGCGAAAATCGAAGCTCTATGGCGCAAATCACGTCGACGCTATGGCAAAAATTATTCTGGTATGGCGAAAGCTCTCCGGAGAGCGATCTCGAACGGCGGGAGCTGCGGCTTTATGGCGACGGCTGCTTTTTTCGCTGAGGCTTTTGCTGTACTCTGCTTCAGCTCTTTGGCAATGCGCCGGCGATCATCAAGCGCAAGGCGAGCCAACCGCGAAGCCGACAGTGGCCTACGATGCAGCTCGGTCGTCAAATATTGGTTCAACGGTTGGATTACTGTCTTGATAAACTCGAACAACCGTCCGGCTTCCCTTTGTTTGAGCTTGCCATCGATCGAGGTGGCTACCGACTGTCGGCCGGCCCTGTCGTGGCAGCGCAGGAACACCGAAAGCAGTTCCGGAGCCAAATAGGGGGTCACAACGTCGCGGGGACGACCGACGCGTCGGCTGGAGCCTTTGGTAGGCTGCCGGTTTGCTACCGCGCGAGTGACCGCTTGCACCAACAACCCGGTGAGCCCTTCAATGAGTGCCTTTTGTTCGCGCTCACGGTAGAAGTCGCCGTCGGCCGGCCCCCCGTACTCCTCCAGCAAACCGGAGAACCGCCAGATCTCCGATTTTTGAAGGGTCAGTTCTGACTGAAATCGTGGCGCTAACACGCCCCAGACGAAACTTTGGTTCGGAACCTCGGATTGCATTGGATTTCCTATCTTCTACCGAATCACTGACTCATTTTAGGTCACGATCGGCTTGGCAATGGAAACGCCGTTAGGTCAAATATCCCGAATAGTGCTTATAACTCCCCAGCCTGGTGCCAGCGATTAGCTTTAGCGCCGTTGAGATCATGATGAATGGACAACCTTAAAATGAAGGATGGGCGACTTGTTGTTTTACTGACGGGCGCGAACGGCTTCGTCGGCCGAAACGTGGCGCCGGTGCTGGCGGCCAGCGGCATGATCGTTCGGCGAGCCATGCGCAAGCCCTCGTCCGAGCCCGATACGGTCGTCGTCGACGCGATCGGCCCTGGGACTAACTGGGACGAAGCGCTCCGCGGAGTCGATGCGGTGGTGCATCTGGCGGCCCGCGTGCATCACCCGCGCGAGGAACACGCGAGCGATATCTATCGAACCATCAACACCGATGGAACCTTGCACCTCGCCCGATGCGCCGCCCAAGCAGGCGTGCGCCAGTTCATCTATTTGAGCACCATCCTGGTCAACGGTGCCAGCACCGATGGCCGCCCCCCGTTCCGTGAGGAAGACGCTGTTATGCCGCGCGGGGTTTACGGGCTGTCGAAGGCCGCAGCCGAGGCGGGTCTCGAAGCCATGGCTAAAGAAACAGACATGAGCATCACTGTGATCCGGCCGCCGCTGATCCATGGGCCCGGTGCGCTCGGTAATTTCAGGCTGCTTGTCAAGGCGGCAGCGCGCGGCGTCCCGCTGCCGTTTGGCGCGATCCACAACCGGCGGGCGTTTCTGGGGGTCGAAAACCTTGCCTCCTTTATCGTCCACCGACTTACCCATCCCGGGAGCAAGTTCGATGTATTCCTGGTAGCCGATGACGAGCAGGTATCGACACCCGAATTTGTCCGCCGGATCGCGACGGCCATGGGCAGGCAGTCGCGTATTGTGCCTTTTCCTTTATTTGCGCTGAAGGCACTGTTAAGGATCAGCGGCCGTTCCGAGGCCGGCGACAGTGTTGCCGGATCCCTCGAGATCGACTCGTCCAAAGCTCTCAGGACCGGCTGGCGTCCACCGCTCAGCCTCGATGAAGGTCTACGGATGACTTTGCAAAAAAAATAGCATCACGGTGAATCGATCCAGACATCTCGTCAGGTCCGCACGGCCCACATCGGTGTCTTGCCGAATCCAATTCAGGCCATCCTAGGCGCCCGGAAGAGCCATGCTGTTCAACTCCTATCCGTTCATTGTCCTGTTTTTGCCAATCACCCTGATTAGCTATTTCCTGTTGGGCAAAGTCAGTGAGCTCGCGCCCATCCTGTGGCTCGCTCTGGCATCGCTGGTTTTCTACTCGGTCAGCAATTGGCAATTCGTGCCGCTGCTGCTGGCATCGGTCGCCTTCAACTACACGATCGGCTTACTGTTGATCACGAGCCGGTTGCGCAACCGCCTGCGGTTCGCGGCGCTCACGCTCGGCGTCGCCGGCGATCTCCTGGTGCTCGGTTATTTCAAATATGCCGGCTTCCTCGCCGCCAACCTCGATGCGCTGTTTTCCGCCGGGCTCACCGTCCACGTCCTGCTGCCGGTCGGGATATCCTTCTACACCTTCACCCAGATTGCCTTCCTGGTGGACGCCTATCGCGGCAAGGTCGCCGGCTACCGCCTGCCGCATTACGCCCTGTTCGTCACCTACTTCCCGCATCTGATCGCCGGACCGATCCTGCATCACAAGGACATGATACCGCAGTTCGAACGCGAACAAACCAAACGTCCCGATCCCCATCTGATCCTGTGCGGCCTCGTCATCTTTGCGATCGGACTGTTCAAGAAGACCTGTCTGGCCGACGGCATCCAGCCGTTTGTCGCGCTCGCCTTCGGTCCTTCCACGCCGACCTTCGATCAGGCCTGGATCGGCGCGCTGGCCTATACGTTTCAGCTCTATTTCGATTTCTCCGGCTATTCCGACATGGCGATCGGCATTTCGCTGATGTTCGGCGTCTTCCTGCCGCTGAATTTCAATTCGCCGTATAAGGCCATCAGCATCATCGATTTCTGGCGGCGCTGGCATATGACGCTGTCGCAATTCCTGCGCGACTATCTCTATATCCCGCTGGGCGGCAATCGGCGCGGCCGCATCCTGCGATACGTCAATCTCATGATCACGATGGTGCTCGGCGGCCTCTGGCACGGCGCGGCCTGGACCTTCGTCGCGTGGGGCGCGCTGCACGGCGCCTATCTGTGCGTCAACCACGCCTGGAGCAATTATGGCCCCGCAGTGCCTTCGCGGTTCGCGCGCCTGACGAATATCGCCGCTCTCATTCTAACCTTTGCATCGGTGGTGATCGCCTGGGTGTTCTTTCGCGCCGAAAGCCTGTCGTCGGCGCTGACCATCCTGTCGAAAATGGTCGACCCGGCCACGGTTACCTGGGGCTATCGTGAAATGTTTGCCACCGGCCTGGTCGGCCTCTACGCCGTATTGTGCTGGGTCGCTCCGAATACGCAGGCGATCATGAACTACGATCATGAGGCTCGAACCGTCGGTGAGGCGCAGACCCCGTGGATGCGACGGCCTGCATTTCTTTACGCGGTCGCGGCAGTGCTGGCCTTCGGCGTGCTGGGGATTCAACAGCACAGCGAATTCATTTACTTCAGGTTCTGATGAGCACAACGGTCAAGAATTCATTCCGGCTGTTCGGCGCCAGTCTGGCCATCATTGGTTTGGTCGCCGCGCTGAATTTCGCGGTCGACCCGCTGCAGCTGTTCCGGCCGGCGCGCTTTTACCCTGCGATCTATTCGGCGGACAGCCGCATGCAGAACGCCGGGCTTATTCGAAGCCAGGACTTCGACACGATCTTCATGGGCACGTCGCTGGCGGTGCATTTCCGGCAAAGCGACATCGACCGATATCTCGGCGTCCATTCGTTGAAGCTGGCGACGGCAGGCTCAACCTCGGCGGAGCAAAGCTTCATGCTCAGCGCCGCGCTGCGCCGGCACCCGAAGTTGGTGATCTGGGAAATGGACGAATGGATATTCCGCAACGCGCCGGATATCGACCACGAATCCTATATGCCGGCCGACCTCTATCGGATGAACGCAAAGGGCGTTCTGGGATATTTGTTCAGCCTCGACACGGCGCGCGAGTCGCTGTGGATCCTGCTGCGCTTCGTCAGGCCGCTGTCGACAATGGCGCATGGATTGGCCGCGGCGCAGTATCTCAAGTTCTTCCAGAACCAGGTTGACGAGATCAACGCGCTACCGGCTTCCGCCGATCTGTCGTCGTTCTATAATTCCTCCAAAATCCGCGCCTCGTATTCGTACAATCTGAAGCATCCATCGGAGATAGCCGCCGGATACAATTACGAGGCCATGGTTCGCAATTTCGAGCGTGACGCGATTGGTCTGATCGAGAAAAACCCCGACGTGCAATTTCGGATCTACTTCCCGCCCTATTCAATCCTGCAATTCGTCACCATGCGTGAGGTCGCGCCGGATACCCTGCAGTTGGTCTATAAATTCAGCGCTTACGTCATTGACCGGCTGCTGACGCTGCCAAACGTGACCGTTTCCGACTTCCGCGAAGCCGAACACTTGACCCACGATCTCAACAACTATCTCGATCTGGTTCACCACTCGCCGGTGGTCGACCTGCAGGTACTTTCAAATCTCGCGGCAGGGAACTACGCCGTCAGCCGTGACGCGCCGATGGCGTCGATCAAGCGGCTGCAAAGCCAGGTGGAAGCCTATCGGCCGGAGATTGAACGCTAATTCTGTGATCTAGAATCCGCGAATGAGATCGATGACGGTGCCCTGCTGCTGCCGCGTGATCTCCGCGAACATCGGCAGCGACAAGATCCTGCCTTGATCGCCGAACGCATTCGGAAATTGCTCGGGACGATGGCCAAAGCGGCTGTAGGCTGCGAGGAACGGCAACGCGGTCGGATAGTTGATCGCGGTCTGGACGCCGTTGGCGTTCAGATGCGCCGCCAGCGCATCGCGGCGCGGATGCTTGATGGTATAGAGGTGATAAACGTGGCTGCGGTCTGGGGCGACCGAAGGCACCATGACATCCTGGATCTGGTTGAGACCGGCGTCGTAGACCTTCGCCGCGTCCTGGCGCGCCTTGGTCCAGCTCGGAAGATGAGGCAATTTGGCCGACAGAATTGCAGCCTGCATGCCGTCGAGTCGGCTGTTGATGCCCTCGATGTGGTGCTGATGCTTGACCAGGCCACCGTGGCGCGCAAGCATGGTCATGTGCTCGGCGAGCGCACTGTCATTGGTGACGACCGCGCCCGCATCGCCCATCGCGCCCAAATTCTTGCCCGGATAGAACGAATAGGTTGCCGCGACGCCGAAGGTGCCGATCTGCTGGCCCTTGTAGCGCGCCAGATGCGCCTGCGCGCAATCCTCGATCACCCAGAGCTTGTGCTTACGCGCGATCGCCATGATCGCATCCATGTCCGCCGGCTGTCCGTACAGATGCACCGGAATGATGCCGACCGTCCGCGGCGTGATCGCCGCCTCGATCACTGCCGGATCGATCGTGAAGGTCGCGCCGTCGGTATCGCAGAACACCACGGTCGCACCGGCATGCGTGATCATCGCCGAGGTCGAGATCCACGAATGGGCCGTGGTGATGACCTCGTCGCCGGGTTTGACGTTCAGCGCGGCCATAGCGAGATAGAGCGCATCGGTACCGTTGGCGCAGGACACGCAATGCTTGACGTCCACGGCGCTGGCGAATTCCCGCTCGAACGCATCGACATAGGGTCCGCGTATGAACGCGTTGTCACGGATCACGGCGGCGATAGCATCGTCGACCTCGCGCTTAATAGACTGGTACTGAAGCTGCAGATCGGCGTACGGAATAGCCATAAAACCACCCTCAAAATGGACCCACTGATGTCCCAAGCGCTTGCACCGATAGAACAGACTCGATCACTATGAAGGAACAACGCGCTCCGAGAACCTTTTTTTGTACTCGACAAATTTTGTGATCATATCTCGTTCAATTTTGATCGGCATGCGCATGTGAGACGGGTTTTCCGGGTAAGCGACGGAGTTGCTATTCGCCTTTCCATCCAGAAAGGTCAGAAACTCACTTGCAACATCAAGTTCGAGTTCGTAGTGACGCCGGGCAAGTACCTCTAGACCGTCACTCATGAATATTGGCGTTTCAACAACTGCGATCGTTTCACCAGCATCGACCTCGGCATCAATATAGTGGAGAGTAACTCCAAGCCGCACACCTTCGAGTATGCTCCACTTGAAAGCATCCAGCCCTCGCGCTGATGGTATGATTCCCGGATGCACGTTGATTATCTTCTTTTTACCAATCGCCTTTGCGGAGAAGATGCCAGCGCCAGCTATAAGGTAGACATCAGCCACATCCGGAATGAAATCATACGTGCATGACAAAAAATCCAATTGATGGCGAGCGGCCAATTCTCGAGTGTTAACCGATTTTTGCTGATCTGGACGATGAGCGAGCAAGACCGCCCGCGACGGACGAGAAGAAAATGGCAGCCCTAATAACTTCAGATCGAGCTTGCCTCCAACCGCTAATCTATTTCTTAGCAAGAAACGATGGACAAGTTGTTCTGTCTTCAAATGTGCATGGTCGTAACTGATGATTCCCAATCTCAGAGGCGCTTGACGTTGATGGAGATGATACATGGCTTTCGATCCGGCAGACTTCTCAAGCCGTTTGGCCGAGACGACACAGTCGCGGGGTAAAATGCAGGGAAACCTCTTGCTTGGTTTCGATTGATTCATACAGGGCAGAGATTAACTCCAGACTCTTGCGTCCCTCAAGACCATCCACCAGCGCCGCACGCTGATTGATCAGGCAATCGACGACGTGCTGGTAGTAGGCCTGATGGCCGAAGCCGTAGACGTTCGGCGGATTGACGGAAAATCTCTCAACCACATCCTTGTCTGACGCAAGTTCATCGACAAAGCGCCAATGCCTGATCTGGTTGACGGCGAAGCCGGCGATTTCGACGGTGCCCTTCTCTCCCAGGATCGACAGCGATCCTTCGAGATCCGTCGGCCGCGCGGCCGTCGTCGCTTCGATGATGCCCAGCGCCCCGTTGCGGAACTTCAGCGTCGCCACCGCGGTATCTTCAGTTTCGATTTTCGCTAACGCGGTGATCGCGCGCGCATGAACGCTCACGACATCGCCAAAAAACCATTCCAGCATGTCAACGTGATGACTAGCCTGATTGGTGAGCACACCGCCGTCATAGGCCCATGTGCCGCGCCAGTCGTCCTGGTCGTAATAGGCATGGTCCCGGCACCAGCGCACGCGCACCGTGCCCAGAAAAAGCCGACCGAACCGGCCTGCCTCAAGGGCCTCGCGCGCCTTGACGACCGGAACGTTGAACCGATTTTGCTTGACAACGAACAGCTTGACGCCGGCTTCGTCGCAGGCGCGGATCATGTCGTCCGCATCCTGCAGCCGCAGCGCCATCGGCTTTTCAACAACCACATGCTTTCCCGCCCTCGCGCAGGCGATGACATGCTCGGGATGCATTCCGCTTGGTGTCAGGACCGCAACCGCGTCGATCTCCTTTCGCGCCAGAAAATCGTCGATATCGTAATAGGCCGGCACACCGAACTTCGACGCGATCGCGTCAGCCCGCGCGCGAATGGGGTCGCAGACGCCGGCAAGGCTGGCCCGATCGACGTAATGGCCGCCCAGCAGATCGGAGTGACGCTTCGCGATGCGTCCGCAACCGAGCAGGCCGAACTTGATCATTAGGGTTCCTTTTTGCGGAGCGGCGGCATGCCGGAGGAGCACTAGGCGCGGGCGGGGTAAGGATAGGCTATGTCTATATTCGGAAAAGCCCTTTTAAATCAAGTCTCTTGGAAATATGTTCCGGTCACCGAAACGCAGGCGACGGCCGGGAAAACAAGCCGAATCACAAGACTTTCGACATTTGGGCGCCACAACAACCGGGCGATAGACTTGGCCAATCGTTTCCCCTAAATGTCTGCAACCAAAGGCTTTCGCTATCGGGATATCAATCCGCCCCCATCCACTTCTTCACCCATTCCACTTCTTAATAGATCACTGAACCTAGAATCATGACCGCTCCTATTTTGCAGATCTTTTGGTCGCACCGAGTTTCGTTTCTTGTTGTGATGTGCTTGACCTTCATCGCCCTCGCCCTCGTCATTTTCACGCTGCCCACGCGGGCTACGGTTCGGTCATCGATCGAAATCGGCTCTGTCGCGGTCGGCGACAAGCTGGAGGCGATTGAGCCGCCGGAGAATGTCGCAAGACGGATATCCAGCGTCTACGGTCCCGCCGCGCTGCTGGCGATGGCAAACGAGGGCGTTTCGCCCGTGATTCTGGGCGCACTACAAAATCCGAGCGTCGAGAGCATCGGGCGCTCTGTGGTGATGGTGAGCACCATCGGCCCCGACCTTGAAAAAGCGGCCAAGGAATTTCAGGAAACCACCGCCGACCTCGTCATCAAGGAGCTGGCGCCACGCGCGAGGGCTTTGCGTGAGGGCAACGAGACCCGAATAGCCCTGGCGACCAAGGCCGCCGACAACCTCGAACAACAGATCAAGGACGACTCAAATGAGATCGATCGCATCGGCGTTCTCGCCGACGATCTGCGCAGTCAGCTTGGCAAACAGCGGGAAAATCTGGCGGCCCTTTATCAGCGCACCGCCACGGCGCCGCCAGCCGGCGAGAGCGCCACGCTTGAAGCCCAAATTCGGGAATTGCACGAGCAAATTTCAGGCCAGACAAATCTGATAGGCAGATTGACGCTTGAACGGTCCCAATTCATCCGCGACCTTACGGCGACGCGCCGCCTGCGTGAAGCGCAAGGCAAGGCCGTCGCCGATGCGCAATTTGAAAAGAACGGCTTCAAGGAAACGCACATATCGCTGCCCCCCGCGCTGATGCCCGCAATGGAACCGACGAAGCGCCGGCTCACCCTGCTGCTTGTCGCTTTGGCGGTATCGCTTCTGGCTGGCTTCGGAACAGTCGTCATGTCCCACAATATGGGCACGAGAAAAATTTGAGCGTCAGGCGTATTTTGGAATCCGGCCTCGCCAAAATAGCGTTTTTGGCAGAACGAGCATGACCGACATGTCTGACGATACCCCATATTCGGCCTTGATATGGCCGAACCTCCGGCTTGGACCAGCCTTCCTCATCTACTTCCACATCGTCATCTGCTGCCTGTCACTCATCTACGTCGCGGATTTCTATGCGAATATCAAGGTCGTCATGTTCGACCCGAGCCGCATCTATGCGGCCGCGCTCAACATTGTGCCTATCGCCTTGGCCTCTGTTCTTTTTGCGTTCAGTCGATTCAGTTTCGGCTATCTCCTGGGATTTTATTTTTACACCATGCTCCTGGGCTACCTCTGGCTCGTCACCTTTTCGCGGTTCAATTATGATCACGCGCTGGCGACCATTTCAGCCTTTGGCTCCGCCATGGCATTCCTCGTGCCCGCCTTGTTCATCACATCGCCAATCAGGCAAATCTATACCCTGTCGACGCGGGCGCTGGAGAAGCTGCTGTCCTTCATTCTGATTTTCGCCATGATTATCGTAGCGGCCGGCGCCTCCTACAATTTCAGGCTGGTCGGCATCAGCGACATCTACGACTTCCGCAACGAGCTGCAATTCCCGGCATGGTTGGCGTATGCCATCGGCGCGACGTCGGGCGCACTATTGCCGTTCGCATTTGCCTGTTTCGTTGCGCTTGGCCATCGCTGGCGAACCGTATTGGTGCTGGTGCTGTTGCTGCTGTTCTATCCGATTACGCTAACCAAACTCACGCTCTTTGCACCGGTTTGGCTGTTGTTTCTGGCGCTGCTGGCCCGCTTCTTCGAAGCCAGAACTTCCGTAGTGCTGTCATTGTTTCTTCCCATAACGGCTGGAGTCGTTTTGGTGCTGCTCTTCAAGTCGGGCGCGCTCCCATACGAGCCGGTCAGGCAATATTTTGGCGCCGTCAATTTCAGGATGATTGCCATTCCTTCCAGCGCGCTCGATTTCTATAATGACTTCTTCTCGACGCACGACATCACGCTGTTTTGCCAGATTTCCTTTTTCAAGCCGCTTGCCGAGTGTCCCTACGGCGATCCGTTGTCGATCGTGATGGAGCGGGCCTATAAGTTGGGCAATTTCAATGCGTCGCTTTTTGCTACGGAGGGCATCGCTTCGGTCGGGCTGATTGTCGCACCATTTTCCGGGCTCGCATGCGGGCTCGTGATAGCGCTCGGCAACCGCTTTTCGGCCGGCTTGCCCGCAAAATTCATATTGTTGTCAGGCGGCATCCTTCCGCAGGTCTTTCTCAATGTGCCGCTCACCACGACATTGCTGACCAACGGTGCCTTCATCCTCTTCGTGCTCTGGTATGTCATGCCGCGCGAGATCTTCGAACGCGATTTCCCGGCCGATCCGCGGATCGACGACGGCGCCCGAGGCTGACCGATCGCCCGGATCGCATGGCCCAGGCCGCCCTTGACGGCCCAAATCGGGCGGACTATCAGTCGGGATCGACGAACTGGTCGTCTGAAGTCACGATTGCTCGACGCGGGATCGCGCTTTTTGCTGCGTTGACCCCTTTCATTCCGGCGCAATGGCGACGTTCCCTCCAACAAAACACCTTCGGGTGTCAGGCATGCCAGAGGTTCCCGATGCAGAGCGTTCTGATCACCGGAGGCGCCGGTTTCATAGGCCAGCCCTACAAGCGCCCCGAAAAGCTGATCCCGCTGATGATCATTCACGCGCTGGAGGGCAAGCCGCTGCCGATCTATGGCGACGGCGACTGGCTGCACGTTTCCGATCATTGCGAAGCGCTGATGAGCGTGATCGAGCGGGGCCGCGTCGGGGAAACCTACAATGTCGGCGGCGGCAACGAACGCAACAACCGAGAAGTGGTCGGACAGATCTGCGACACGATCGACGCGGCGTTCGCCGCCGATAAAGGCCTTGCCGCGCGCTTTCCATCCTGTCCAGCGGCGTCAGGGGCGAGCTGCCGGACGCTCATCACGTATGTGACCGACCGGCCGGGCCACGATCATCGCTATGCGATCGACGCTTCGAAACTCGCGACCGAAATCGGCAATCGATGCAGCGTCGGGTTCGAGGCCGGATTGCACCAGACCGTGCGCTGGTACCTCGACCGGGAAGATTAGTGGGACGACGTGACCGGCGGCGCCTACCAAGCGCGGATCGACAAGAATTACGGTTGCGGTCGGCTCTGGATCACCCGTATCCTCGTCTCCAACAACGCGGTATAAGAGATCGTCTTCCCATCCAGCCTGTGTACGGTCGAGTTCGCGCTAACGAGCTACGTCACCGCCTCTTTGCAACCGTGTCGCAATTACATAACTCGATGGATAGATTCCGTATTGCTGGCATTTCTGATGACTGCCGTGGCTTAACAAACTGAGGTTTACAAAAAGGTGACTTTGGCTAACCCGCACGCAAACGAAATGTCCGAAATTCGCGATCCAATTCAGTTGTCCGATTTTCATCCTGTTCAGTGCGAGTCGCTTGGGCGCATCGGCAGTGCAAATGACGGCGGATATGTCATTCCCCTCGATGCAATAGGTTCAGCCCGCGCATTGGTCTCGTTGGGCCTCTCCCATGACTGGACTTTTGAACGCGATTTCAAAAAACGTAATGCGGATGCGATTATTCATTGTTACGACCACACGGTATCTCTTCGAACAGCCTTCGAATATTCGATTGGTCAGCTGCTGCGCTTTGTTTTCCAATTTAAGGCAAGTGCATTGCGGAAGGCTTTTACGTGGATCGACTACATAGTCTTTTTTAAAAGAGACAGAATCCATTTCAAACAGAGGATTTGGCGCGACAGACAGTTCAATAGCGCGACCATCGAAGATGTCTTCAACCGACTGCCGGCGGAATGTCCCGTGTTTGTTAAAATGGACATCGAAGGGGGCGAGTATCGCGTCCTCGACGACCTTCTCCAGCATTCCAAGAATATCGTCTCAATGGCTATCGAATTCCACGATGTCGATATCCTTCCGGACCTGTTCAATTCTCTCGTCGAGAAGATTAAGCGCGATTTCCATATCGTGCATATTCACGCCAATAACATGGGAGGAAAGGCGCCGTTCAATTTTCCGATCAACCCAGAAATTACATTCCTCAACAAGCGTTTCTTCAATTCGGTTCCGCCGCCGTCTCATCTTAAATATCCAATTCCCGCCCTCGATCGCCCGAATTATCCTCAGTTTCCAGATCTCACATTCGAGTTTTGACCCGCAGCACCACCACCAGCACTGATCGCGGTGTCGTCATCGCAATTCACGCAATAAATCCTGCAATTGGGCCCCATATCGCTCTGGCGTCATCGCTAACATCCTATCCCGCCCCCTTTTTCCAAGCAGACGCGTCGCCTCAGTCTCTTTGACTATTTTCAGAATGGCTTCCTTGATCGACGCTACGGATGTTGGATCGAATAACAGGCCGGCATCACCCACTTGCTCGGGGATCCCAAGAATGCCCGAGGCCGCAACCGGCGTCCCAACCTGAAATGCCTCATAAATGGGAATGCTTACGCTTTCGTAGAGCGAGGGCATTACCAAAGCCGCAGCGAGACTGTAGATCGCTTGAAGGTCGGCCTGCTCTACGTACCCAAGATGACGAACCTGTTCACCCAAGCCGAATTTGTCAACAGCACTCATCACGGCTTCGTATTCGTCGCGTTTTTTTCCAGTAAGCACCAACTTCAAGTCAGGGACTTCGGTTAAAACCGCTCGAAAGGCCTCGATCAGACGCAAATGATTCTTGTGAACCCAAAATTGAGCGGGGTAGAACAAAAATCTCTCAGGTAGTTCCAGTCGGACCCGCGCTGCCTGCAACTGATCGTTGGTTTCATCTACCAAGAACTGTCGGAGCGGAGGAGCAGCAATGACGACGGCCCGCTCTTCGGCTACGCCAAAAGAACGAATGATGTCCGTTTTCACATGCCGGGATTCGCAAATAACACGCCGCGCCCGTCGTAATAAATATGAGTGGACCTGGTACCGCCATGTCCGCTGCCACCAGGTAAAATTCTCCGGGTAATAGTTCTCCTGAAGGTCATGTAGCGTGTAGGCAAATGGCTTCGACGTGTGCAACAATGCGGATGAATAAATTGGCGCCAGCAAGATATCCTGTGAAGCAAATGGATCATGCAGTCGGATATGCATTTTATGAGCTGTTAGCGCAGCTAATTGCTGTGCGCGCGATTCCGTGTAGCGGCAAATCGGGTAGCCTAGTTTGGAAAAATCTGGATTTTGTGGATTCCCGTAGAGCGTTATTTCAAAGCCGCTTGTATGGCGCAGCGCTTGCAGCGTAGACAGGGTATATTGATAGGTACCACCATTATCAGGACCAGCGAGCGCGAGAACGCCCAGTTTGATCGTCACGTCTACTACCTCGTCAGCAATTCGCCTGCGTCCTTGTTCATCGAACTAATCCCACAAGCACGAGCGGCATCAAAGATTTGACCAGGCGCGAGCCTTAATTTCTGTTCCACCATGCTGGGTTCATCTCTTTAAGAATCTCGTTCACGTTCGACCCGATTCGCTGAACTTCAAGCTTCGTCAGTTCGTAATAGGACGGCAGATTCAGGCCTACCTGCGCCTTGCGAACCGAGATTGGTAGTGGCGACTGCTTATACATGGGCATTGAAGACATCGTGCAAAAATAGGGGCGGGTATCGATACCGCGATTTTTAAGTGCCTGCATGAACACATCTCGGCGCGGTTCGTCTAACCAGTCGACTTCAAGACAGATCATCCAAAATGCGCTTTTCGCCCAGTTCTTCACCCGGTTGAGCCGGACGTTCTCGGTAGTGGCAATCTCCGAATTGTACCAGCTCATGATCTCCGCGCGGCGGTCTAGGAAATCCTCTATACGTTCCAGTTGGGCAACACCTAGCGCAGCCTGCAGATTGGTGATGCGATAATTGAATCCACGCTCTTCGTGAAAATACCTGCGCTGTGGGCTCATCGCGTGGTCGCGTAGCCGTCTGGCGCGCTGATAGAACTCCCGGTTATTGGTGGTCAGCATGCCGCCCTCCCCGGTGGTAATGACCTTATTTCCATAAAAGCTAAAGACGCCGCATTTGCCGAGGCCGCCGACTCTGCGGCCCTTGTATTCAGCACCATGCGCCTCAGCCGCATCTTCGATGATATCGAGACCGTTAGCGTCACCAATCTCTATCAACGCGTCCATGTCGGCCGGATGACCGTACAGGTGGACCGGAATGATCGCTTTTGTTCGTTTCGAGATCAGCGATTTGACCGACGCGGGATCGATGCAAAGTGTGTCAGCGTCGATATCGGCGAGGACCGGGGTTGCGCCAGTATAGGCAACGGCGTTCGCTGTCGCGACAAAGGTCAAATCGGGAACGATCACCTCATCGCCCGGCTGCAGCCCTAGTGCTGCGAGCGCGAGGTGAAGGCCTGTTGTGCCATTACTTACTGCAAGCGCATACTCGGTTCCACAATAGCGCGCGAAGTTTGCTTCGAACTCATCGATGTATTTTCCGATCGACGACACCCATCCGGAATTCAGCGCATCCAGAACAAGTTCCTTTTCTCGCGCTCCGATGAATGGCTTAGAAATCGGGATAAAGCTGTCTGACATTGCCGTCCTTCTAAATCGAAGCAACCAGCGCCTCGAAGCGCTTCCATTGAGCTTCTTTTGAATAGCGAGTCGATACCATTTCATGACCCGCACGCGCGAGACTCATTCTTTTTTCGGAAACCTCAAGCAAGGCCTTCACTTGCCTTACCGCCTGCTCCGACGAGTTGTACGTCACGATCGTTTGGCCATCCCTCATACCCTCCGGATAATTTCCTTCATCCGAAAGAAGGAGTGATCCAGCCCCCAGCGCCTCGAAGCAACGCATATTTCCACGATCCGCGCCCGCCATATCGATTGCGCCGTTTAGCACAATTTTAGCAGCCGAGAGCAGCTCGTAGTAATCGCGCCCAAATTTTGGCTCCTTCGTGACTGCCCTGATTGCGGATGGTCTGCGGTGCCTTGCAAGAGGTAGAAATTGTCCTAGCGGCGACTCTGCCAGACGGCACAGGCGGGACCGGTCCAAGTGATATACGATGTTATACTCGCCAGCCAATTCGGCTACCGCCTCCAATACCGCCGCTCGCCGCCCATGATGGCGCGAATAACCCCCAACGAACAAAACGTCCACTGGCCGATCCTGGCGAGCGGCGAATCTTGCCAACTCCGGATCATACGCGGGAAAGAAGTACGCCGTACGGCACCCTTGTTCTTGCAGTGTAGCAAGAATCGTTGGAAAATTGCAGACGACCAGGTCATAGTGGGAGAATGACATATCCCGGAACGGCGCGGCATGCCAAGCGATGACATGTTTTACGCAACCCGGCAGATTCTTGATGAATTCTGCTCCCCACCCGGTCGCGTCGACATTGTAAAATACGTCCGCACGGTGATCCTCAATCTGCCCTTTTAGGATATCGCTCAGCGACGCACGCGAATTCAAGCCATGCTCTCGCGCCCAAGCTCGTTGAACGTCGCGGTCGTCGCCATTGGTGAAGAACGCCCATTCGGCTCGCTGATCGACGGGCAGCAAAACATGTGCCGCCTGTTCCCGAAAATCCAAAAACGCGCGGATTTGGTCGGCAAACGTAGGACGGTTTTCGGTTAGTTCGCGAATCCTCGGGCGCAGCGAGGGATAGTATCTGGAATTCTGGAAGAGCCTCACAAGCCCGATATCCCGAAGGTTGCCAGCAGAATGATAAGAAGACACAACCGACGATTTTCACGGAGGTCAAGTCGAATCGCATCGACGCCGCCTGGCCGAGATCCCACTAGATATCTTCTTTTTTCATCCTCGCTCGGGTGCGGAGTCGCCTTAGAAACAAATTCTAATACCTGGTTTGTTTCGGCCGCTTGTGGTCTATCTGGATTTCTTGACGACCTACTTTTGCTAAGCTAAGCCAAAGTCCTTTCGTGCTCTATGGAATCTATGCTGCGCACCGAGCAACGTAGCAGCGCTGGTACACCAACCTTTCGGGCAAGACGGCGATTAAGTTACTGCCCAAGGGTAGCCGAGAAACCGCCGCTGCGAGGGTTCCGGCCAGCCCGGCCTTCCGGTATGCGTTAAGATTATTCCATTCAATAATCGATAGACCGTGCCGAACAAACAACTCTCTTATGCCGTTATGCGTGAAATACGTCCGATATTCATTTGAGCCAATAATTGGGCCTGAGAGTATAAAAATCTTCCCGGCATGTTCCTTGGCTAGTTTTTGGAAAAACTCTTCCTGCTCACTTGCCGAAAGGTAATAGAGGCATTCAACAGCAGCGATAACATCAAACCCAACGAAACTAACACCTAGGAAATCAGACGCTCGAAACGAAGCATTCGGAAGAGAGCGCGCGACCGCTCGCGATATCGCTAGAGGGCTTATATCGACGCCCTTGACGCTGAGAGCGTCCCGAAAGATCGACGCTGTTAGATGACCCTCACCACATCCGAGTTCCAGAACGGTCTTACCGGCCACGTAGGGGCCGATGATTCTAGAGAGTGCTTTATCCCGGCGTGATGCGTTGCCGACCTTCCACGGATCGGGGGATTGATAATAGGAATCGAAATCATGGGCGCTGCGCAAAAAACATCTCCAGAAGGAAGACCGCCACAGGATCGGGTTCCGAATTAAGTCCAAACGGAGAGATGGACAGCTCTGCTGCAATCTTCATCGAGAAACCACAACCGCTCAAGTGAAGCATTTTGACATGTGGAATGGCCCGTGCTAGCGCGCCCGCCTTGAATCGACGGCAACCGTTAAGAGCATTGAGTATGAATCGCAAGGGAATCATTTATGCGGAAGCCGGGGAACGCGGCTATCTGCTGACTCGACACCAAGCCCAGGGGCGCGGTATCTAACAAGTGTTAGCGCGGAATCGCCGCAATCAGTCTGTCACGAACGCTTTTACTCGTCAGCGGGCTGGCAATCAGCGCGACAACGGCCAGCCAAAGTGTACATTCGACGATGAAGCGCACGGGCCCGCTCCAGGGCACGAGCGACCTAATCGTCGTCCCCACTCCCCACCCCGACAGCGTTACGACGGCCGCAACCATGGCAAGAAAAGCAACGTGCCGAAATGGGTGCAGCAGCGTCTGCCCCATGATGATGAGCGCTAACAGGCCAAATTGAACCAGCAGATCGCTCGCGACGATTGCAATTGCCGCACCCAATGGCCCCATCGCAGGGATCAAGACCACCGAGAGGACCAGGAAAACAACAAGCTGAAGTCCCTTGGTGCGCACCAGAAGTTCTCCGCGATCGCTGTAATTCGCGAAGTTGAGGGCCAAAATCGATGGCGCCATTACGCTGGTGCCTATCAGCAGCGTGATCGTGAGCGATGGATCGTAAGGAACGCTTCCGTGGGTCCAGAGCGCAAAAAAATCCGGCCAAAACGGCAAAAGGCCGGAGACGGCCACGCTCGCCAGCAAAGTGACAAACACCGATCCGCGGGCATAAAGGTTCTGCAACTGCTCCTTCTGGCCGACGGCGTGGTCATGGCCAAGCTCGGCGGCCAAGGGAAGCGTTACTTGAACGCAGAGACCTCGCAGCAGCCCCGCGACGACGCGCGTAAGCCCCCATTGGGCGACCACCACGCGATCGGAAACAAAGGCGCTGACGAGCAGAACAGGCACGTACAGCAATGCCATTTCGGTAACATTGGCGATCGCGAATGGAAAGGCACGACGAAACTGACCAACGATCCAACGCCAGGATTCCTTCGCACGCTGCTTACGTAAGAAAGGAAACTGCCGGGGAGCATCGACCGCGAGAAGAAAGAGCAACACAAAAAGCTGCGTGGTGGCATATACGCATGTTACGGCCAGCAGACTTTTCGTCGCGGCAACGGCCACTAACTGGCCGACAAGTACGCCTAACATACCCAAATTCACGAGCTTGACCGCCCGGCCATAGAGACCACGTGCGCGGTAGAGGGCCGCCGCAATATTGACCGGCAGTGTAAGGAGCATGCCAACCGTCATTACGCCGAACGCTAGGTCAAAATGCGCGACCGCCCGAAATCCCAACATGGCGGAGGGCGGCAGGAACTGCATGACTATCAGCAGCAAGACGACGAGCGACCCTACGAGCCCGACATAAATCCGCAACATGGCGGCAAAGAACCGGCTGGTCCGGCCATCGCAATCGACGCTCGATTTGAACGCAAGAAACCGATTGATGGCACGAATTTGGAGGCCCGCGTCAGCAACAAGAATGAGATTTCCTGAAGCGTAGATGGCCAGCCAGGCCGCGAATACGTCGCTGGTCCAGAAATGCAAGAAGACAGGAACCAGCGCGACCTGCTGGGTAATCCCCAATGCCATCTGAAAAATATTCGCAGACCACCCCTGAAGAAGCCTTCGCGCGCGGCTTCGGCCGGACACGCTCACCGGGCTTGCCCTGTCACGTTTATCAGTTCAACAGAATAGTTCAAAACCACAATCTCGGCTGCTTCACGAGCGGGCTACCAGCCAAACGGATGGTTGTCGATAGTCCCGCGAATACCACCAGTCCAGCGGCGGCAGGCTGAGAGGAAAAGCTTCCGAGTTCGTAAAAATTCGGGACAAATCGACCTCCACTCGATGAGCGGCCCACATCTCCCACCAGAATAGGATTTCAGGGCATCGGCACGGAATACTTCTTCTCTCATTGTCACAGCGGCAATTCGGCCTACAATGGGAGGCCAGCCGCAACAGCGCGTGCCGCGCACGCGAAAGATCGGCCGGTCCCGGACTCAATCAAACTGCCTTGAGAAACAGAACGTCAACGTAACCGTTCCGGGCAACTTTTGCATGTATCTCCGCGGGGCTGGTTTTTCGGTGCGGACCTGCTCGCATCAGCCAATAAGGCTCGTAGCCGGATCGCGATAGATGATCGAGAATTGCGGATACCGACGACCCGAACTTCTGCAATCCTTCCTCCTGCAACTCAACAAAAAGAGCCGGTCCGGATAGCCTTAAAATGTCGGGAGCGCCCTGCAGCACCAGCATCTCCGCGCCTTGAACATCGATTTTCACCAGACTAGGCCTCAAGGCGCGTTTATTCTGAACCAGATCATCCAATCTTACCGCATCGACTACCGTCCCGGTGTCGTCCCGGGAAAGCTTGTGATCTGCTGGGTGAAGGTGATTGATCTCAAGGAACATCCTACCTGCGGTGGCGGCTGCAACGGCCTTCAGGGCACGCACCCTACCAAATAATCCTTTGCGCTTAAGCGCCGAGATCAAGTTTTGGTAGTTACGATCCTCCGGCTCGATCGAAATGACTTCGCCGCCGCCTACCCATTGAGCGAAGCGCAAAGTAAAGAAACCCACGTTTGCACCGACATCAATTACGACCGACCCATCTGGGACGAATTCCTGAAGTCTTTCGATTGGTCCGGCTTCAAAATGTCGCTTGTACTCCGCGTAGAGCACAAGAAAGACCCGATCAAACATCGGTAGACGTTGGACGCCAAGCTTCGCAACCAATCCAAACAGGCGGACTACCGAATTTCTTATGAGATTTTGAAACATCTGAGAATTAGCCGATGTTAAGAATTTGACGCAAGGCAGGGCGCTCGGAACGGATATAGCATGCATGGATGCGCCGGCCATCGACCTCAGAAGCATCTTGCAAGTTGCCTAGTCGATATCTGCCTTCCGGCCCCGATCTGCCAAACCTGGCTAAAGCAATGCAGATTGTTGAATTTACACCGCCTGACCCCTCGGCTAAAAGCGCCTTTCCATCTACGATTTGCCGGCTCAACCGGTCGACGCAACACAGGCGTTGAATCTCTCTGCTGGGGTTTCAAATTGCAAGGTCTCACGTGGTCGTTCGTTGAGCTGACGAACCACTTTGTTCAGATGGGCTTGCGAATGCACCGACAAGTCGGTGCAAGGCGCATCGTTGGACCAGCTTCTTTCTTACTTCATTCCGAATGGCTATGTCTACAATGAAGAGCGATCCCGAAAGCCGCTCCCGACATCGGCCAAGGAATTGAATCAGATGATTTCGGATGGTGAAGGCATTAACGCGATCGCGAGCGTCGGCTGAGCAATCCGTCAAGCTGCATTTGCAGGCTAGATTTTCGAGCCTGGGAATATCTTGCCGCGAGGTCTCGAGTATACCGCCCTGGTAAACCCTGGTAAAAATTTTCATCCGCCAACTTAACGATGCCGATAATGATGATTGGAATCAGCAGATGACTTGACGGTTGTCACCGTAGATGTGGGTGCTTCCACGAACGGAAACGCGGGGGCTCATCCGAAAGGTTGTTCCACGGTCGGGAAGCAAGGCGCGCGGATTGCAGTCAAGAAACAACGAAAACCTTGATTTCTTCAATGAATCCTGCACTATCGCTCAAATTTTAACAACACGATGCAGCCTGACGTTCATTTTTTGGCGGAGACCGAGGTGGGAATTGAGGTCTCAAGAGCATATGAATTCCGGCAGACGCGGAAACTTGGTGTGGCCGTGCATTCTTGCAGCCCTCTTTTTTTCCATTCCCGCAATCCTGTTTTTTGCGTATCCGGTCAGTTTCTGGAACTCCACCGACAATGAACCCTTGGGGCTCGCGGACGCCCTGAACCTTGCTCACCGGCTTGCCGATCTTCGGATGTATCCAGCTCCCGGTATGATGGAACACCCGGGAGTCCAGTTCTATCTCATGAGCTGGCTGGCTTTGGCGTTCACGGGATATCCGCTTGCCGGGGCAGGACTGGATTTTTTCCGTGCCGTCATCGACCACGTGGAAGACTATCATCGCGCGATTGTTTTTATCGCCGCGTTTGTTGGCGCGGCAGGTGTCTATTTATTCGCTCGAACCGCCCTCAAATTGATACCGGTAGGAGCAACGGCGGTTGCGGTTTTGATATGGTTGGTATCGACGCCATCGACGATATTGTTCTTCATGTCCTCGGGCTTTGAGTCAGTCGCCATTCTCGTCAACAGCCTTTTCCTAGCAGTGCTGGTACGACTTGCATTTGACCGGGAAATTGATCCCGTGGTGGTTGTTCTTGCTGGTTGTGTCGGCGCTTTCGCATATTTGAACAAGCTCTCTTACATATACATTCCGATGGCGCTCGCTTCCGCCATCTTTTGGAAAGTTATCTTTTGCAGGGCTGGCTGGTTCCGTGGCACGGCTCTCATCGCGTTATTTGTTTTCACTTTTCTATTGGCGATCGTTGCAGTTGCTTATTTTATCATCGGATGGGCTTCGTTTGGACAGCTCCTGACATTCCACCAAAGCGTCATTCTCGGTTCGGGGCTATACGGGACCGGCGATCAAACCGTCGTCGACCGAGAGGGAATTCGGCGTGCAATCATGGCCATTCCAGGTGACAAGACCTACGCGATCCCATTGGCAGTAATTAGCGGCGCGGCACTGTTTATCGCAGGGCTTGTAACCGGATTTAAAAATAGGCAAAAAGACAGTGTCGCTGTCATCGCTATCGGCGCGGGGCTCGCTGCGTTGTTTTCGGCGCTTATCGTATTGAAGCACTATGATACCCACTATACGGCAGGCGTGTCTGCGGCGCTGCCGGGATGTGTGCTGGCCTGTTGTCTGTTCGCGCAGGCGCGGAACTCCAAGGTTCGCGTCTCCGCTGTTGCGATCGCCTGGGTCGCGGTTCTGTTTATGACCGGTCCCGTCCTGCTGAATGTAAGGAGCGTGTTGGCTGGCAGGGCTGAGTCCACGCGCTTGGCATTAGCGGATATGGAAGATATCAAAGTCCACACCGCAGGGATGACACGAGTGGTCGATTTTGCCTATCGCGTGCCATTTTCCCAATATGGTGAGGGTTTCGCCGTCTACTATTCAGGCGTGCCCCGCTTAACCGAGGAATACCGTAATGACAGACGGGGCACAACGAACAGCATAACGGAGCAGTCGGTTACGGAGGATGTCGGCGCCTACGTCATCGACAAGGGCTATTTTCGCGACGTAGAGGCGGTTAAAGCTGCGTCGAATCTGGATCTGCTGGGACCAAAACCGGTCCAGTTCGGTGTGGGTGATAAGCTAATCGAGTTAAACACGGTCTTCCTGCTGATTCGAAAATAATGTCTCGCAAGACATGCCACCCTCTGTGAGAACAACCAGGTCATGAGTTCAATTCGAGGTTCCAATGGGTTCAGGTCGGCCTAACGGCGGCGGCTCGGCGCAATCTTTCAGCCGACGGAAGCGCAGCCTGCTCGATCATTTCGAAGCCAGCGGTGGCGAGCAGTATCGCGGGGGCAAGTTCAACTCCGCTTATCGCGAGGACGACCACAAGTTCATGCGATTTTTGATTCCGCCCGGCAAGCGGGTGCTGGAATTGGGCTGCGGACGCGGAGACCTGCTCGCGGCGCTGAAGCCGTCCTATGGGGTCGGCGTCGATTTCAGCGCCAAGACCGTTGCCAGGGCCAGGGAGTTGCATCCCGACCTGCAATTTGTCCTCGGCGATGTGGAAGATCCTGCGACGCTGGCCCCGATCGAAGGACCGTTCGATTATATCGTGATAGCCGACACCATCGGCATGTTCGAAGATATCGACGGTACGCTGAGGCTTGTGCTTGATTTGTGCGCGCCATCGACGCGAATCATCATCGCCTATTATTCGCATCTGTGGGAGCCGATTTTGAAGCTCGGCGAGCTATTGAAAGTCAAAAGCCGGCAGTCCGAAATCAACTACATCGCCACTGCCGACTTTTTGAATTTGATGGATCTGGCGGATTTGGAGGTGATCAGTCATGAGCAGCGGCAATTGATTCCGCTGCGCTGTTTCGGCCTCGGGCCATTCATCAATCGGTATGTCGCGCCGCTGCCCGTCATCAGGCAGCTGTGCCTGCGAAGCTACATCGTCGGCCGCCCGGTTCGACAGTTTCCGGATCGCAAATTGTCGGTGAGCATCGTCATTCCCTGCCGGAACGAGAAAGGCAATATCGAGAACACGATTCTGCGAATGCCCAAATTCGCGTCTGCCCAGGAAATCCTGTTCGTCGAGGGCAATTCCAGCGACGGCACCTTCGAGGAATGCGAACGCGTTCGCGAGGCCTACAAGGATAGCTCGAATATCAAGGTGCTCAAGCAGAACGGCAAGGGTAAAGGCGATGCGGTTCGAAAGGGTTTTGCCGCGGCGACCGGCGACGTGCTGATGATCCTGGACGCGGACCTGACCATGCCGCCGGAGGCGCTGCCGAAATATCATGCGGTGATCGAGACCGGAAAGGCCGAGTTCGTGAACGGCACGCGCCTGATCTACCCGATGGAGCATGAGGCGATGCGCCCGCTCAATCTCGTCGCCAACAGATGCTTTGCCTATCTGTTCAGCTACCTCGTCAATACGAGAATGACGGACACGCTGTGCGGCACCAAGGTGCTGCTGCGAAAAGACTACGAAGTGCTGGCGCGGGAGCGCGACTATTTCGGCAATTTCGATCCGTTCGGCGATTTCGATCTGATCTTCGGCGCCGCCAAACAGAACCTCAAGATCATCGAGACGCCGATTCACTACAAGGCCCGAACCTTCGGCGAGACCCAGATCTCCCGCTTCCGGGACGGTTGGCTGCTGCTGAAAATGGTGTGGTTCGCCTATCGCAAGCTGAAGGCCGTTTGATCGCGATGGCCGAAAGCACGACAAATCTGAACCAGCGACAGCTCGCCCATCGCAACCTGTGGGAGAGAAAACGGACATTACGGCTGCTCTACCAAGACTTTCATCGACGGTTGCTCGAAAGCTGCCCGCAAGACCCGGTTCTCGACATCGGTGGTGGAACGGCTCACATCAAGAATACCAGGCCGGACATCGTCTGCACTGACATCCTGTCGTTTCCGGGTATCGATGTCGTAGCCGATGCTCATCGGCTGCCGTTCCCGAATGAATTATTTTCGGGCATTGTGATGCTGGACGTTCTGCATCACTTGGAGCGCCCGATCGAATTCCTCAAGGAAGCGTCGCGTGCGCTGAAACCTGGCGGACACATCGCCATGATTGAGCCGGCGATGACACCCGTCGCGCGCATATTCTACGATCATTTTCACGACGAGCCGGTCGACATGGGCGCCGACCCATTTGCGGACGCGGCGATCAACCCCGATCGGGATCCGTTCGACGCAAATCAAGCCATCCCAACCCTTTTGTTCGCGACATCAGCAGCGTGCGGCCGTGTTGAAAAGGCGATTCCCTCGTTGCGCGTCCGAAGCGTAAGATGGCTAAGCCTGTTTGCATATCCGTTGAGCGGGGGGTTTCAGAACTGGTCGCTGATGCCCGCGCCGCTGGTTCGTTCCATGCTCGCTTTCGAGGAGAAAGTCCCGGAACTGGTTCGAAGGCAAATTGCGTTTCGAATGATGGTCGTCATCGAGCGCGTCTAGGTTGGAAGTCGTTGGTCCTTAGAGCGTTATCGATAAGTTGAAGCGTCTCTCTCTAATGAATATTGAAGTTGCTCGCGTGCAGGTCGGCAATATGAACATTCATCAGAATAGCTCGGCTCCCGGCCAGCGAGCGAAGCGACTTTCCTAATCCGCCGCTACTCAGGGCTTGCGACAACAATTGACGCCGCATCTGAAGTCGATTGTTATCGTCATATCGGTCCCGTCAAAGGCAAGTGCGTGCCTCAGATCGGCGGAAGCGGAACCACCGCCCTGTTGCTACGTCTCGCGGGGGCGGCAGAGGCAATGCTTCTCACGCCAATGATCCGGTGAGGCGCAAGTTGCGCTCGAAAACGCCAGGCTCCTCGGTATCTCTGGCATCGCAAGCGGGCTGACCACCCGCTCCAGAACAACTATTTCCGTTCAGCCAATACGAAATTGAACGAGATCGCATACACCCTAACTTGAATCGCCTTCATCCGCTGCGGAATTCGGATTTTCGTGATATGCGCGATGTGCCCAAGGGTGGCTTGCTGCCACTCGGTTCGGCTGCAGCGGATTGCGAATCCCGATTTATCCATCAGCATTTTCATGCTTTTCGCAGAAAGATTGTAGCTCGCATTGAAGCCTTGCTTGATGCCGGGAAAAACAAGTCGGATAGGATGATCGAAATTCTGATAATTCATCGCCAGAATTCCGGATGGCTTCAGAATTGAATTAATTTTGCGAAATCCTTCTAACGCGTTCTCGAAATGGGAACCGGTCCCCCACAAGGTAACGATATCATACAGCCGACCTTTGGCATCAAATGTCCCGAGCGTGTCGGCTCGCATATCGAGACCGTATTTAGACCGACCGACCGCACACATCGCGTCGTCCGGTTCAACGCAGGTTACATCAAAGCCCCGCTGTTTCGCGGCATAGAAACGGCTTGCGCTTCCGATATCCAATAGCGCCCCTCCCGAAACTCCTGTCCTTGACCTTATCAAGTCAAGTCGGCGGTGGCTTTGTGCAATTCGTCCGGGATCATTCGCTACATAATCGTCGTACGCTGACAGCGCGCTTCCTCCGAAATATGACGAAGCCGTGTACAGCGCTCTCAGGCCTTCGGCTGACAATTGCGGATTTTGAAACACCAGACTGCAGCTTTTGCACCCGTCCCACGAAAGATAAGTTTCGTAAAAATTCAAATCGAATTCATGACGGAGCGTCGTCGAACCACATAGTGGGCAAGAGGCACGGATATCTCGAAACTTGGCGATCCTTGTTCCGGGCATTGTCGCTATCACTGCATCATCCTCAAACCGATTAGCGCTAGTCAGGTCTTTCTCCAGCCAAGACCTATACCCTTAACATGTCCGTGATCAATCAGGCAGGCAGTCGGCGTTCGCAGCCCCGAAATGTGTCCAACACTGATTGCGCCGCGCCCGCTTAAATTGCTATCTACTGCGACCCCAAAGCTCACGGCTTGGACAAAATTTGAAGAAGTGCCCTCGATGTCGCGTCAACTCCACTCCTCCCGGAAAACCATGACCAGCGTCCTCTTGGGGAGGACCCGGATGACGTGGATTTTCCTGCTCACTGTGGTTGGCTTCGTTATTTGCTGGAGCATTTTATTTTGGGGCATGGGAAAAGGCTACGACTTCACCGATGACGCGCATTATCTGATTTGGGCTTCAAATCCGTTTATCTATCCATGGTCCGTAAGTGAGTTCGGTGTTCTCTGGCATCCGATCTACAAGCTGGTTGGAGGCGATATCAAAAGCTTCCGTCTGGCCGGTGCCGCAATTTTAAGTAGTTCGGCGGCGATTTTCGGTTGGGCCGTTTGGCGATTCGTCGCTGATCGCTTGCCCGCGGCCTGTGCTCTGCCCCTCATCTTGGCCATCACCACAAGCAGCTTTTGGGCTTATCTATTCTGGTTGCCCACGCCTGGTTATAACGATTTGAATCTGTGCGGCCTTCTACTATTTTCGGCCGGATTGACGTTTGCGGTCCCGACGGCCGGCTCGCAACTTTTACGTGCAGGCGCCATCGAAACTGCCGCCAAGGCGGCGCTCACCAGTTTCGGCGCCTGCATTATCGCTTTCGCAAAACCTACAACCGCTATCGGCGCAGGTTTGATCGGCCTGGTCTGGCTAATTGTGTTTCGGCCTCAACGTTCCCTGTTGTTCGTTGGATGCATCGCGATGTTCTCGCTCATTTTTTTCTCAGTCATCGTCTTCCCTCTGGACGGCAATTTCCAAACATTCATCCAGCGCGAGCTAACCGGGCTGCATATGTTGGCGATCCACAGTCCAACACATGGGCTGGATGCCATGTGGAGATCGATTACCGATCCTCTCGTAGACCTTGTTACGTTTCCGCCAATTCGCAATCTGATGCTGGTCATGCTTGCCATATGGTTTTGCTGGGCGAACCTCGCATTGTGGGCAAGGATACGCCTTACCTGGCTTGTCAACTTTATTTCGTTCGTGATCGCTTTGGGCGTTGCGATCGTCGTAGCAGATTGGCGAGTCGGGGGCAGCACCACTTTTGAGTACTATATTGCTTTGATTGCTCCGATGTTGTTAACGATTGCCTTGGCCCTGGCTTTGGCGGTCAAGGGAGTGCACTCGAAGGATCGGCGGCCCTTTCCGATCGTAGCCATTGCAGCCACTCTTCCCATGATCTTTTCGGTCGGATCTGGAACACCAGCGATCTATCACGCTAGTCAGGCTTCCGTCTTTTGGTTTACAGCCGCAATCATTCTTGCGGTCATAGCTCCCACGGAGGTCCGATCGCGCATCTTCGCTGGAACGGCGATGTTTGCCTCATTTCTTACCGTCGGTATCCTGGTCGGAGCTATCGCCGATCCCTATCGCCTTCAAGAACCCATGTGGAAACAAACCGAGCGGGTCGAGATCGGTGCACTTTCGTCGGAATTGTTCGTGGACCATTCCACAGCGAGCTACATCAAAGATCTGCAAGAAGCCGCCGCCGCGCATGAATTTAAGTTGGGGATGCCCATCATTGACCTGACCGGCGATTCGCCCGGAACCGTATTTGCGCTTGGCGGCGAGGCACCCGGCATACCCTGGTTGAGCGGCGGCTATGTTGGCAGCCCAGCATACGTAAGAGAGACATTAAGCCGGGTTCCTCACGAGCACTTGCGCCAAGCGTGGGTTCTGACAACTACGGGAAAAGACGCAGTACCTGACGCTGTCCTCCGCTCACTAGAGCTCGATTTCCCTCACGGATACCAGACCGTTGGACGAGCCTGCATGGGTGTCCCCTGCATGCAGCATATTCTCTGGAAGCCGCTAGTCGAATGACGGAAACCGCGTCGGTGGCTTCATTTTCGTTCTCAACGTCGTTTTGCAGGCAGGCAGAAAATCTACTGCGTCGCTTCAACCACGCAGACCGAATGCGGAAAAGGAAAATGGCTGCTATTCAGCGACATTTTGGTCTGCGGGAAAACGGAGCCGATCAATTCGCCATATTGGGCAAAGTCCCGGACGTTCTGACCGCGATCGTGGGCGACGACAAATCTGATGATTGGACTCTGCTTAGCGTGGAAGCAGGGGTCGGCAGTAATCAATCGACCGCCTGGTTTGAGCGCCTTGATCACCGCCGATAAAAGCTCTCGCGATTGGCTATCGTCGAGATGGTGAAGCAAGCCGATCGCTACGGCGATATCGGCGCGAGGGAATCCATGTTTGTCGAAATTTGCAACATCGTCGCAGACAAAACTTCCGCGATCGCCATAGATACGCTTCGCCTGGTTAATGTAGCCTTCGTTGCGATCAAGCCCGATATATGTAACGCGCGGTAAGTAGCTCAGCAGAGCCCCTGGCCCGCATCCGATATCCAATAGGCAATCGCCAGGACGTACGCCTATTGTGTCACGCGCGAACCGTCGCAGCCAGCGCCTTGCTCCAGCAAGATGCTGCACGCCCTCGTAGACCATTGGGTGCGTCAGTACGCGCCAGATGCCGGTTCTGTCGTCACTCAAGGTTCAGCCAGTCCTTCAGTTATGCGCAACATTGGATTTTTGACGCTCAGAACGAAACAATAGCGCGATGCACAAATAGTCAAGCCCGCGATCTGAACTTGGTGCACCTTAAGCGGATTTTACTAGCCGCCCGATCGGTTGACGTTTCGGTCGCAGTCGCTATCGTACGCGTTACTGACGATGGATCATCTCAGCTCCGAGGGCGTTCCGCCCGATTGATGACGAGTTGTTGCAACCTCGTCGCATAGCTTACTTTGCAGGAGCTTTTATTTTGGAAAAGTTTAGCCGCAGCGTGTCGCTGCTGGCATGGGGGCTGAACGAAGAAGATCTTGTCGAGGCTTTTTTGGATCGCGCCTTTGCGCTGCTAGAGGCGACCGTCATTGACTATGAAATTGTCTTTGTCGATGACGGTTCGACTGACCGCACACCGGAATTGCTCGCGGCTTACGCCAGTAAGGAGCCGCGACTAAAGATTATCCGGCATGACCGCAACTACAATGTAGGGATAGCCTGCCGTACCGCTGTAAGCAATGCCAGCAAGGAATTCTTGTTCTGGCAGACCGTCGACTGGTCATACGACATCGGAAAGCTCAGGATATTTCTCGAGTTGCTCGATCACTTTGACATTGTCCAGGGCATCCGTCCGGTACCAATCCGTCTGCTTAGCTACATTCCGGTGCTGCGCTCGATCTATCGGGTCAACAAGCGATCAGACACGTTTCGCAAGGCCGCAATATCCTTGGGAAACTATTATCTGCTGCGGCTATTATTTGGCGCAAAATTTCACGATTTCCAGAACATCACTTTCTATCCCACCAGCCTGGCACAGTCGCTCGACATGGTCGGCCGTACCTCGTTCGTGAACCCGGAGTTTTTGTTGAAGAGCTACGCCCGCGGAGCCCGCATCATAGAGGTCCCTATCCGTTTCATTCCGCGTACCCAGGGTGAGGCCAAAGGCACCAGGTTCCGAACGGTGCTTCGCTCGGTGGTCGACATGTTCCGCAATTGGCTGGCATGGGGGATCAAATACCGGCGCGAATTGAGGCGTAGCAGCGCTGACCGGAAAATCTGGCGCGTATCAGAGCCGTTTGTGCTCGATCGGGAGGTGCTCGAGATCATCATCCCCTTGTTTGAGGATTTTCGCTGACGGCCGCATCCGGGTCTAGGCCACACGGTCGTTGGGCGGTTCGTAACGTCCACGCAGCTCGGCTGCGAGACGCTCCCGGTCCGCCTGCGCATACTCCGATCTCGGCAGATTAAGCATATACACGCCGATGACCTCCCCCTCCGCAACGCGCCAGTTCGGTCGCGACGGATGGTCCGCAAGGACGATACCGGAATCCGGGCTGGCGCCAACGTCGATCACGCGAAATACAGGCGCCCAGGACGGGCCGCCTTTTGCGACAATCGCATAGACGACCGGCACCTTGTTTGCACGAACCACGACGGTTTCTACCGGAAACGGACCGGTGAATAACAGACCGCCGAGCTTGAGGCTCATCTAATCGATCTCTCACGCGCTGGTCTGAGAATCGACGATGCCCTGAAAGTCCTCATGCTCACCAAGCCGCGCCATCTTCCCGTCCCGCGCAGCTTCGGCGTTCTTGACGACTTTCCAGTAGTTGTGATCCCAGGATCGGTATTTCCAGTCGGGACAGCCGGCACACATCGCGATGTCCTTGCCGCGTCCGGAAAGGTGCTTGTCACGATAGAACTGAAATCCCTCACCATGCCAGATGTTGGCGATTGAATCCGTATTGACATTGCCCATGCTCGTGTTGCCGGAAATGTCGTAGCCGCAAACCATGACGTTGCCACGCGAGTCGATATTGAGCCGCTCGAATATGAACGGGCACGGTACTTCGTCGGTGTTAAGATAGGCTGCGGGATCGGCCGAGCGCGACGGATCGAGCGTGGTGTTGACACCCCATGTCAAATACTTTCGCTTGATCAGATAGTCGACGCCGATTTCTTCGACCCAGAATTTTTCAACGGCGGATACGTCGACGCCGGTTTGGGCGACAGCGGACGCAATGATCTTGGACGGACTCTTCAACGAATTGCGCAATGCCACCATGCGCTTCACGTTTTCGACGAGTTCATCCCAGTCCAGCCCCTTGCGGACCACCGCGTAGGTCTCGGGATCGCAAGCGTCAACTGAGAACTCGATCATATCGACGCCTGCAGTCAGCAGAGCGACGGATTTGGCCTCGGTGAAGAGTGAGCCGTTTGTGATCAGACCGATCTTGCATCCAACCTGTTTCGCATAAACCAGAAGCTCGACCGCCTGAGGGTGCAGCATAGGCTCGCCCCCTCCCGAAATCCGCAGATAAGCGCCGTATTTTCCCGCCTCGTCGGCAATCTTTCTGAAGGTGTGCTCAGGCATGTGAGGCGCATCCTGATACTCTTTGCGGATGTTCGAATTCGTGTAGGGGCAATGCGGACACAAGGCGTTGCAGGGATACACATAGGACAGCACCAGCATCATCGGAAATTCCGAAGCTTCCGGACGGAGGCCGTATTGGCTGGTCGAACTTGGAGCAGTCGCAGCTGTGTTGGTCATCGTCATTTTCGTCGATTGTCAGCCTTGGGCTGCCTTTGGTTCCTGATCGTAGTACCAGAACGGCCGGGTTCCCTCGATGGCTTCTTCGGTATATTCCGCTCCGGCGACCTGCCAGTCGCCACACCCTTTGCACAGATCGGGAATTTCGTCCCAACGATGGGCCTTGTGCAATCGCCTGAGCTGAGCTCCCAGCCTGTCCCAGGCCTCTTTAACTGATATGTCGGCAACGTTACCGACCTTGAACTTGCCTTCGTAGTCGACCGCGCAGGCGACCACAGAGCCATCCTGGTGGATCGCCATTGTGTTGTTGCCCCAAGGACACGCGATGCGGAAATCGGTGTCATGCTTGATGGTGTCGGTGCGAACGGTGCCCGTCGCGGTCCATTCTAGCATTGGCCGCACCTTCACTTCGGCGCCTCGCGCCTCCCAATATTCGCGATAGGCCTGAACCTCGTGCGCGTTCTGCTTCATTGCTGAAAACTGCGCTGTGATCACTGGATATTTTTGACCGTTGGCCAGCCGACGACGGCAGAGTTCTTCGACAGCCGGATAAACTTCCTCCCACTTGGCTTTCTGTCGGACCAATTCGAACGTCTCCTTCGACAATCCGTCAAGGCTCAGGATGAAACGCCGAAGTGGAGACGCTAGAATCTTATCGATGTTGTCCCAACGATTGAGCAGTGTCCCGTTCGAATTCAACACCAGGTTACGGCACCCGACCTTGTCGGCATAATCGATGCGGTCCCAAATCTCGTTCTTGTAGCCCATAATCAAGGCCTCCCCATAAAAGGTCGGCCAGATTTCGGTCTGAGGAGAGTTGGCTCCGATTTCTTCAACGATCTTGTCCCACAGCTCGCGCTTCATATGCCGCTTCTTGCGGATCAGCTCGCCGTGACTGCAGTGAATGCAGGTCAGATTGCAGACAGATGTGTTTTCGAGCACCAATTGTGGCGGATAGGCATGGTCGCGCAACCGCGCCTCGATCCCCAGAAGCTGCTCTCGTCGAGTCTCATTTTCGAGGTGAGGCTCGAGCAGCGCAAAATTAGTGTCGGTCGACATGATCAGAGAACCAATCTGTTTAGCTCCGGGCGAAGCCCCACCGATCCGAGCCAACAGGCGGCGGCGGACTCCTCTATCGAGGTGTGATCGTGAATACCCCTTGTTCCCAACTTAGACTACTTGACCAGCCAAAGCCAGCGGTAGGCTGAAAGATACTGTAAAACCTAGCAATTTCGCCTCAATGCGCGATCCAGGCTGTGGACGACGTAATCCACGTCGGCATGGGGCATTCCCGGGTAGAACGGCAGCGAAATGGTTCCATCGCCGATTTGTTCCGCAGCCGGAAATTCACCCGCCTGATAACCGTATCGCTCCTTGAAATATTTGAGCAAATGGATCGCACGATAGTTGACGACGCATCCGATATCGTCGGCCTTCAGCGCCTCGATAATGCGATCCCGCCTATCGACGGGCACTCGAACCGCGTACAGGTGCCAGGCATGCTCGGCGCTATCCCGCCTTCCCGGCCTGATGACTCCAGGGACATCCGCCAGCAGTTCGTCATAGCGGCCGGCAAGCCGCACGCGCTGTTCGAGCTTCGGCGCGATGCGGGAGAACTGGGGCAGCAGCAACGCGGCTTCGACATTGCTCATGTTGTACTTCCAACCGAGCTCCACCATGTCCCAATGCGAGTATCCCTCGCGAGACCGGTCGTAGGCCGTTTTCGTCATGCCATGCAGGTGCAACAACCGCATGTGCTCATAAAGGGCCCGGTCGTCGGTAGTAATGGCGCCACCTTCTCCGCAGGTCAGGTTCTTGGTCGCATAGAAGCTGAAACAGGCGGTGTCGCCCAGTTCGCCCGGGCCCACGCCGTCGCGTTTGCCTTCCACGCAATGAGCCGCATCTTCGATGATCTTGAGATTGTGACGATCCGCGATGACACGCAGCGCCCGCATGTCGCACATCAGGCCATAAAGATGAACCGGCAAGATCGCCTTGGTCCGCGGTGTGATAGCGGCCTCAACCAAGCTTGCGTCCATGTTGCCCGTATCGGACTCAACGTCAACAAATACCGGCCTGGCGCGGGCCTCGAGGATCGCCGTCGCGCTTGCAATGAACGTCATCGGAGTGGTTATAACTTCGTCGCCCTCACCTATTCCCAAAGCCATCAGCGAGACATGAAGCCCACCCGTGCATGAATTGACCGCTAAGGCATGTCGGCGTCCGAGAAATTCGGCAAACTTGTTCTCAAACCGGGCGACATATGCGCCAGTCGTCAGAATTTCGCCGCTGAGAACTTCCGCAACGAGGTCGAGTTCCGGTTTGCCGAGGTCATGACGATAAAAAGCGATGCGTCGCGTCATTTCAATTTCTCGAATTCAGATTCCAGAAGACCCATCACGAGAAGATCATGGTAACTGCCTTCCAGTGCAACATGTGAGCGCAACCGACCCTCATGCACGAATCCGGCAGATTCATAGAGTTGGATAGCGCGGCGATTGTATTGAGCGACATAAAGATAAATTCGCTCCAGATTGAGAACTCGAAATCCATGGTGAAGGATCAGATTCAACGCTCGTCGACCTAACCCCCGACCTTGCCGGTCCTGCCTTCCGATCAAAATGCCCAGACTGGCGTTGCGCGAAATCCAATCTATGTCGCGCAAGTAAATTAGCCCGCAAAGAGCCTCGTCGGATCGATCCACGATACCCAACACGCACTGGTCAATGCCTTCTCCCGCTATCGCCCGCTCGACAAATTTGGCTTCCATGACATGCGTCACAGGAAATCGAAAACTCAAAACCTGGTCACGGATCGCGGGATCATTGCGCCATGCTACCGACGTCGACACATCGACGGGCTCGAGCGGCCTCAACCTGACGGCTTCGTCCTGAAGTTGCTGGAATTGCGGTCCCCTATCCGACATAGCGCTCCCACCAAAGTTGAAGCATTAATATATTCCATATTTGGTTTCCGCGATTTGCACGCTGCGAATAATGCTCATCAAGCAAAGCCTCGACGGCGGAAATCCGAAACAGCCCGTGGCGCGCCAACCTCTCCGGGGCAAGCGTCGCCTGAACATATGATTTAAGCTTGCTAAGCAGCCACTCGTTGATGGGCATGATGAAGCCTTCCTTCGGACGAGCCAGCAGATCGGCAGGGAGAAGGTCTTTGACGGCTTCCTTCAGGATATGCTTCACCCGGCCCCCCCTGATTTTCAAGCTCCCCGGCAATGTCGCGGCGAACTCCGCCAAACGATGGTCCAGAAATGGCGGCCGTACCTCCACTGAATGCGCCATCGAGAGCCTGTCGACAAAGGGCAGAACCTGATCCGGCAAAAGGGTCTCCTGATCCAGGAACAATGACCGGTTCAGAGGATCACTGCAAGTACAGCTTTCCAGTATCTTCCGGATCATGTCCTCTGTACTGGCATCGCCCACTGCGTCGGCCATCATCGGCGAATAGAGGCCATGCTTCTCACGATCGTCGAGCAGATAGAGTCCCATCCGCTGCGCGGCTTCGTCGCCCCGACCAGCGAGGCCGGCCAGTCGCGCAAGGTCGGCGGGAGATACCGATCGAGCAGCCAATTCTGCGTGTCCAGCAACATAATCAACGAGCGGTTGGGCGATCCGGTGAGCAAGATAACTACCAAAAAGTTCATCAGCACCATCGCCTGACAGCGCAACCTTCACATGGTCCGCGATCGACTGGGTCAGGAAATAGGTTGAAATCACGCCCGAGAAAGGTTCATCAAAAGCGCTGACAATATGGTCGAGTTTGTTCGGCAAGTCATCGAACGTTACCAGATGTTCGTGATGTTCGCTTCCAAATTGCTCCGCCATCCTGCGCGCAAATATCCGATCACTTTCCTTACTGAGAAAATCATCGTTGTAGACCAGTGTGAAGGTCTTGAGCTTTCTTCCGCCAATCGTCGCAAGCAGCGCCACAATCGTCGAAGAATCAACGCCGCCTGAGAGGTAGGCTCCAAAAGGCACGTCCGAACGCATTTGCAACTGGACGCTGTCGTACAACAGCTCGCGGATGCGGCTCGCCGCGTCGGCTTCACTGAGATCGCTGCGGCTGCTGAAATCAGCCTTCCACCAGCGCTGCCGCTTGACATCGTGCCCGTCAAATACGGCGAGCTCGCCGCCGCGAAGCTGTTCGATATCCTTGAACGCACTGGCCGGCGCCGGAACATTTTTTAGCGAAAGGTAGTGGTGGATGCTCACGAAGTTCGGGCTTCTCGACACCTCCGGATGGATAAGCAAGGCTTTCGGCTCTGAGCCAAAGATCAGATTGCCCGAAGCGAATGCGAAATAGAGCGGCTTGATACCCAACCGGTCGCGTACGAGGATCAGCTTGCGTTGCGTATTGTCCCACAACGCAATTGCAAACATCCCGTTCAGATGCTGTACGAAATCGAGGCCAAATTCCTCGTAGAGATGAACGATCACCTCGGTATCGGAGTGATCAGTGCTGAATCGATGTCCGGCTCGCAACAAGTGCGAGCGTAGTTCTACATGATTGTAAATCTCTCCGTTGAAAACGACGGCGACCGTCTTGTCTTCGTTGAAAACCGGTTGCTGGCCAGTTTCGACGTCGATGATCGCCAATCGCCGCATCCCAAGCGAAATCTCCTCTCCCTCCCAGTAGCCGGCGGAGTCAGGGCCGCGGTGACGAAGGCTCTCGGTCATACGTTCGAGCAGAGTTCGGCTGGGAGGACCTGTGAAGCCGGCGATACCGCACATTTCGAAGGCCAAAACCTTGGAGTAAAATCAGACGCTTGCCCTGTTGCAGATGTTTTACTACGGGTATGATTTAGCCAAGTCAAAGGTTTTGCCCGTGACAACCCTGGTCGTCCTGCAACCCGGATACCTTCCGTGGCTCGGATATTTTGATCAAATGCAGCAAGCAGATATTTTTGTGCATTTGGACGACGTCAACTTTGACAAGCACGGGTGGCGCAATCGAAATCAGGTGAAAGGCCCGAAGGGACCCAACTGGTTGACGGTGCCCATCCTACATAGCGGCCGTTTCGGGCAATCCATCCTGGACGTCGAGATCGACTATCGTCGCGACTGGCAGCGCAAGCATCTGGCAACGCTCCGTCAGTTTTATGCACGCGCCCCATTTATTGAAACAGTTATTCCTCAGCTAATTCCGCTGATCGAGCGGCGCTGGGACCGATTGGTGGATCTCGATCTGGCGATCGTCGAGTGGCTTGCTTCGACGCTCGGCATCACGACTCCCTGTTTCCGCTCGTCGCAACTAGGGATCGCCGGAGAGCGCAGCGACCGATTGCTCTCGCTTTGCCAAAACTTTGCCGCGACACGCTACCTCTCAGGTAGCGCCGCCCGCGATTATCTCGACGTGGAGAAATTCTCCGAGGCCGGAATCCAGGTGATTTGGCAAGACTATGCGCACCCTACCTATCGGCAACAACATGGATCGTTCGTCGCCTACCTTTCAACTATCGATCTGATTCTAAACGAAGGGCCAGCCTCCCTCGACATACTCTCGTCATGACGCCGTCTCCCTGGCCACCTCGGAGACATCGGCATTTCGATAGATGATAAACGAGACTAAACCTGAAAACGACGCGATGGTCGTCAAAATCCGGAACGCAAAGAAGATGTTCGAGAACGACACGTTTTGCGATGACGGCGCGAGCCAACGGCAAATCTGATCAAACGCAGCTTCGCCGACGCCCAGCCCGTTGGGAGTGAGCGGCAGCGAATTTGCCATGAGCGTGACCGGGACCGCCAACACATAATCCACCGACCGCAGCGCCTGGATTCCGAGCGCGTCACCGATAACCAGGACGCTAAGGACCATCACGGCTTGCGTCAAAAGAGCGAGCAAGAGGACGCTCAGCAACGCCAGCGGCCAAACTCTCACGGACCGCACCGTGCGGTTCACCCATCCGAGCAGCGACGCCAATCGCGGCGACCCTGCTAGCCGCCTTTCGAGCGGTTGAATGAAGTTTGGAATCAACAAGATAGCACCTGCCAAAGCAATCATTCCAAAAAAACCCAGCGCGACCGAGGTACCCAGCGCGAATAGTGCTGCATCGTGTTTCATCCACGACCAGTTAAATGCCGTGTAGATCAACGCGAAGCAAAACGCGGAAAACAGGCCGAACAGGCGGTCGGCCACGATCGAGGAAGCCAGGCTGGTGCTGCTGTGACCGACAATCCGCCAGACGTAGACCACCCGCGCGACATCGCCACCAAGAGGTCCGATCAGCAGTGCGTTGAAAAGATTGGTGATGGCAATGACGTGATAAAGTTTCCTGAACGAAATCTCAAATCCCAGCGTGCGCAGCAGAACCATCCAGCGGAGCGCTCCAAGCGGAAGGGTAGCGAACAGCAGCGCGACGCTGACAACCGCAGCGGGTTGCTTGAAGAGTTCCCCGAGCGCCCTGAGATCGATTTTTGAAAAAAAGACGAGCGTGCAAAGAGCAGCTACGCCTAAAACGACTTTGGCAAATGCGGCCAGATTTCGCCGCCGCAATAATGATCTGACGGTCAGGGGGGCGGCCGGACTTGACTTCATATGCGCAAATTCCTACCAACGCGGGACATTAACAAGTGGCTGGATATCCAGCGATTTTTTGAAAATCTGGCGAGCGAAACCACTGGCGGATTTGAGATGCGAACTATTCTGATCACTGGTGGCGCCGGATTTATCGGTGCGAATCTCGTTCATTTCCTCGCCGTGAGGTATCCGCTCGACCGCATCATTGTTCTGGATGCTCTGACCTACGCAGGCACCATCGAAAATCTTCCACCAGAGATGGTCCACTCGCATGACTCACGCTTGCGCCTTTGGTACGGAAATGTTTGCAACGCGGCTCTGGTGGACACTCTTGTTGAAGATGCCGACGTCGTTATTCATCTTGCGGCTGAAACTCACGTTACACGTTCGATTTTCGACAGCCTACAGTTCTTCCAAACCGACGTTCTTGGCACCCAGACGGTTGCAAATGCGGTAGTGAAATTTGGGCATAAGGTCCAGCGATTTATCCATATTTCGAGTTCCGAAGTCTATGGAAGTGCCGATGCTCAAGCCATGGACGAAGATCATCCGCTGAACCCGATGAGCCCGTATGCAGGCGCCAAGTGCGGTGCTGACCGGTTGATTTATTCATATTGGGCGACTTACAAGATTCCCGTTGTGATTATTCGTCCATTCAACAATTTCGGGCCGATGCAGCACCTCGAGAAGCTCGTTCCTCGCTTCATCACAAGCGCGCTGCTCAATGAAACACTGACGGTCCACGGAACCGGCGATGCCGCGCGTGATTTTGTTTACGTAGAAGATACCTGCCGGGCGATTGATCTTGTTCTCCAGGCACCGGGAGAACTTGTTAACGGCGAGGTATTCAACGTCGCGAGCGGCGAGCATCGTTCCATTGTCGAAATTGCGCACGATATTACGGCCAAAATGGATTATTCACGAGATCGCATCGAATTCATTGGCGATCGCCCTGGCCAGGTTGTACGCCACACAGGCGACTGGTCGAAGATCAATCGCGTTCTCGGCTGGGCTCCAACGCTGACGTGGAACGAGGGGCTGAGCCGCACGATCGAGTGGTATCGCGAAAATACTGAACGCTGGTCGCGGCAGCTTTTCTTGCGAAAAATCCCGATTACGACCGCCGAGGGAAAAAAGGAATTTCACTGATCACGATAACCAGTGAGCCGGCCAGGCGATTAGCCGCAACGTTCGGCGATGCGGACACAGGATTACCGCCACTTCAAACCGAACAAATGCTGGCGCGCAGATCGGCCTGATCGATTTTCATCATACAAGATGAAAGTCGCCTTGATGTGCCAGCAACTGCGCGGTGGTCACGTGTTGAATAGTGACCGTGTCATGCGCGACATCAGCAATGACGGCATTGCCATGTCCGTCATCGTGAACAGAAGCCAGCACCGCATTCAGATTCGCAAACACTGCCCGGCTGAACTGGATGGTGTCCGCTGCAGGGTTGAAGTCGGCGATAGTGGCCTGACCAAAATTTGGCGCGAAGACGAATGTGTCATGGCCAGCCGTCAGGGGAGGATTCGACGAGCCTGTCTGGCTGGATATTGGCGGATCGTACACGAT
>Ga0207153_1013_pt1 | contig 39474 bp, 37 predicted proteins | sample Alteio_BWMinHeat_27_FD_153580 | JGI IMG/M metagenome (GOLD analysis project Ga0207153, IMG submission 153580) | Enriched cells from forest soil in Barre Woods Harvard Forest LTER site, Petersham, Massachusetts, United States -... | ecosystem: Environmental > Terrestrial > Soil > Temperate forest >...
AAACCGGCCTGCGGTGGAGGCGGGGCTATCGCTGCTCGATGCGGGCGGTGATTTTGCTGATGGCGTAATCGCGTATGAAGGGCGATGGCTGGGGGCGGAGACGTTTGTGTCGTTTGATAAGAAGGCAGTGGAGACGCTTAAGGAGCAAGGAGTGGCGGCACGGTTGTTGTGAGGTGGTTCGCAAACCCGTCTCGCAAAATCGGCGAGACGTGCGGCACCCGGCAGAAACGCCATGAATCTTTTTGAGCGCTTCAAAGAGTGGAGGGATCCTTCGACTGCGGTTGATCTCTGCGTTGGAGCGCAGACATCAATCCTCGCTCAGGATGACAAGAGCACAACGTGCTACGCACTTGGGGACGGACGAATGCGTCCGTCCCTACACAACAGTCGTTATTGCATAAATCCGCCGGGGTCTTTTCTGGCGGTGCCGCCTACGGTTAGGCGGTCGACTTTTAGTGTCGGGATGCCTACGCCTACCGGGACTGCCTGGCCGTCTTTGCCGCAGGTGCCTACGCCTTCGTCGAGCTTTAGGTCGTTGCCCACCATCGAGACACGCGTTAGAACGTCAGGGCCGTTGCCGATTAGCGTGGCGCCTTTGATGGGGGCGGTGATGTGGCCGTCTTCGATCATGTAGGCTTCGCTGGCGCTGAAGACGAATTTGCCGTTGGTGATGTCGACCTGGCCTCCGCCGAAGTTGACGGCGTAGACGCCGTGCTTGACGGAGCGAATGATGTCTTCGGGATTGTCTGTACCGGCTAGCATGTACGTGTTTGTCATGCGCGGCATGGGGATGTGCTCGTAGGATTCGCGGCGTCCGTTGCCGGTGTTGGCCACTCCCATGAGACGAGCCGAAAGTTTGTCGCTCAAATAACCTTTGAGAATTCCCTTCTCGATTAGCACCGTCTCCTGGGTGGAGTTGCCTTCGTCGTCGACGTTGAGCGATCCGCGACGCCAGGGCATGGTGCCGTTGTCGACGACCGTGCATTTTTCACTGGCTACGCGCTTGCCGATGAGGCCGGCGAAAGCGGAGGTTTTCTTGCGATTGAAATCGGCTTCGAGGCCGTGGCCTACGGCTTCGTGCAGCAGGACTCCGGGCCATCCGGGGCCGAGGACGACCTCCATTTCGCCGGCGGGGGCTTCGCGGGCGTCGAGTTGGAGGATCGCCTGGCGCGCGGCTTCTTTGGCGAAGAATTCTGGATTCTTTTCGCCGAAGAAGAAGTCGAGGGCGACGCGGCCTCCGCCGCCGGCGGTGCCGCGAGCGGAGTTGCTTTCGGTTTTGGCGATGCAGCTCACGTTCATGCGGGCGAGCGGTTGCGCGTCTTCGGCGAAGGTGCCGTCGGAGGCTACGACGAGAATGTTGCGGAGTTCGTCGGCGTAACTGGCGCGGACTTCTTTAATGCGCGGGTCGTAGGCGCGGGCGGCTTTGTCGGCGCGCATGACGAGCTCGACTTTGGCAGTGATTTCGGCATCGACCGATGGCAGCGTGACCGGGTAGAGGCTGCGGGCCGGCGACTTCTGGAATCCGGCGACCGGAGTTTTGGCCGGAGCGCTCGCGATCAGGGCCGCGGTGCGGGCGGCGTGCAGGATGCGGGCCGAGGAAAGATCGTCGGTGTAGGCGTAGCCGGTGCGCTCGCCAGAGACTACACGGACGCCGCATCCGGCGGAGATGCCCTGGCTCGCGGACTTGACCATGGATTCGTCGACCATGAGCGAGGTCGAGGAGAGATATTCGAAGTAGAGGTCGGCGTAGTCGCCTCCGGCGGAAAGCGCGGCGGCTAGATAGTGCTCCAGGTCGCGCTCGGTGACGCCGTAGTGGTCGAAGAAGAAGCGGGATTTATCGGTTGTTTTATCCACGGTGGTTAGATGTTACCCGTTCGGTAAGGACTCGCCAGCTCCTATATTTGAATTATCCCATAGCAGGAAAGTGGCAATATGCACGTAGGTCACGGCAGGTTGCGGGCGCCGTGGTAAATGCGCAAAATCTCAATGGCATCGGATCGCACGCGGTAAACAACGATGTAAGGCATGGGTGGAAAAAGAAGTTCGCGGGTGCCGGCTTCGCAGCCGGGCCGACCCAGGCTGGGAAATTGTTTCAAGGATTGAATCTGATTGTAGAGTTTGAGGATCGTTGGCGCCCGGTAGGATGGATGGTGTTGTTGCAAATATCGATTAATTTCTTCCAGGTCGGCGGCGGCGGCGGGCGTCCAGCGCAGGCGCATCTATGAACGCAGCAACTGCGCTATGCGGGCATCCATTTCTTGTTCTTCAATGAATTTGCCCTGATCGGCCTGGGCAATACCTTCGCGCACGGCGGCGCGGAAGCGGGCGTCTTCCTCAAGCAAACGCAATGCGGCTTCTTTGACCAAGCGTTCGGCATCGGTGCCTGCGGTGCTGGCTATCTGGTTGAGCTTTGCTTCTTGATCGGGTGTGAAATGCACTTCCATTGAGTGCAGCTTACGCCCAATCCGGGCCTGCGGGCAATGAGAAATGGAGCCGAAACGCGAGGAGTTCGGGCGGATTTGAGGGCACTGTCAGGGTCTCCCCGTCGTCGAGCTGCGCTCGACTGGACAGCCGAGGGCGGCTGTCCCTACATGATTCTTGCCACGGGCGGACTTTCCACATGCCGAATGGTCATTCGTCACAGACAAGACTTGGCGCGGTGTGGAGAATCGTGCGCATGCATGCGGAAATGCTAACTCGGACATTGCAGGATTTCCTAAGTGAAGCGGCGGGGGCGGTGGTGTTGGAAGATGGCGCTGTGGCGTTTGACTTGGCGCAGGCGAAGTATTCCATCTCTGGCGAGCACAACAAGTGCGTGCTGCATTTGTGGTCGGCGGAGCGGAATACGGTGCGGCGGGTGCTGGATGCGGAGGTGAAGAACGGGGCGCTGCGGCTGGCGGTGCAGCGGATGGGGCAGGCGCGTCCCTCGAAGCTGGAGATTTGCCGGGAGCGGGACCGGCGGTCGCCTTCGGCGAAGCGGGCGGCACGGATGGCCTATGGGCAGAAGCTGCGGCGGGCGCTGGAGCGGACTTTTCCCGGATTTGCGGTTGCGCGGCTGACTTCGGGCGCGGATTTGGAGAAATCGTTTGGGCCAGTTTATGCGCGGGGGGTGATTCGGCGGGGACAGTCGGCGTTCGCGGTTTTGGGGGTGAATGAGAGAGAGACGCAGGCTTCGATCGATGCGGCTTTGACGTTTGGGATTTTGTGGATGGATGGGTGTCGGGGAAATCCCCACTTCTCCCAAAATCGGGGAGAAGTGGGGCACCCTACGCGTCTCGTGGAGGGGTTGATTTTGTTTGTGCCGCGGAGGAGTTCCGCGGTGGTGCGGGAGAGGATGGCTCATCTGAATCGCGGGGCGGCGAAGTGGAGGTTGTTTGAGTTCGACGAGCGGGAGGATGCGGTGGTGGAGGTGGACAGTTCGGATCGCGGGAACATCGCGACTCGGCTGGTGCATGCGGTGAATGAAACGGCGGCGCTGGAGCGGTTTGCGGAATCGATTGGGAAGATCAATGCGATTTTGCCGAATTGCGAAGTGGCGGTGCTGTCGGGGGCGGAGGTTTCGTTTCGCTGGCGGGGGCTGGAGTTTGCGCGGGCGCGACTCGGCGGGGAAAAGCCCCACCCTTCGACTGGCTCAGGGCAGGCTTTCTCCCAAAACCGGGGAGAAATGGGGCACCCTGGTTCGTTCCACTGCCCGCAGGAACTGGAGTCGGGGATGCTGAATCCCCTGCACTGCGGGCAGGAGATTGTGTTTGGGGTGGGAGCGGAGGAGCGGGTGCTGGAGGAGCGCAACTTCGCGTTCTTTGTGCAGTTGCTGACGGCGGTGCGGGAGCGGCGGCATCCGTATGGGCCGAGGCAGGATCGGCTGTTTCGCATGCATGCGGAGCGGTGGCTGGAGTCGCTGGTGGTGACGGATGTGAGCGTGGTGGATGAGCGGCTGGAGACGGCGGTGCGGTATTCGCAGGTGCCGGCGTTCTCGGCGGCGGACCGGGCGATGATCGACGTGTTGACGGTGACGCGCGAAGGGCGGCTGGCCGTGGTGGAGCTGAAGGCGGATGAGGACATTCATTTGCCGCTGCAGGGGCTGGACTATTGGGCGCGGGTGGAATGGCATCACGCGCGCGGGGAGTTTGCGCGGTTTGGATATTTTGAGGGGCGGGAGCTGGCGGGGGAGGCGCCGCTGCTGTTTCTGGTGGCGCCGGCGCTGCACGTGCATCCGGCGACGGATGTGCTGCTGCGATATATTGCGCCGGAGATCGAGTGGGTGTTTGTGGGGATTGACGAGCGGTGGCGGGAGGGGGTGCGGGTGGTGTTTCGGAAGAGGCCGGGCGATCGTGTGCACGGGTTGTTTCGTGTGCCGTTGGCGGGGTGAGGGACGGTGGGAATACTTCTCACCACAGAGTACACGGAAAGCAAAAACAAAAGCCCCACTTCTCCCAAAACCGGGGAGAAATGGGGCACCCACGTCTATGAATCTCGCCCGCTTCTGACTCAGCCCTTCCAGGCGCCTAGCAGGCGGCGGACGTCGATCAACTGTCCTAAGTGGCAGGAGTTGTGGTCGGCTACCAGGAGAGCCTCGCGCAGGATGGTTTGTCCGTCGCCCCAGGGGATGCGCGCGAACAGGTCGGTCTTGGGATTCGCGACCAGATCCTGCATGGCCTGGAGATCGGCGTGGAAGCTGTTGATGCTCTTCTCCCAGGCTGCGGCGGATGGAGGCGCGTCGGTTGCGGGCCAGTATTCTTCGGGCCACTTCAAGTGTTTGCATTTCGGGTTGCGGCTGAATTCCAGGATGTCCCATTGCGCGATGCGGAGGTGCTCGAGGAGCATCCAGAAGGAGTGTGGGTAGTTTGCGGGTTTTGCGCCGCGCAGTTTGGGCGGGAGGTCTTTGATGACGTCGTCGAATTTGGCGTGGGCCCCTCCGTCGGAAAGAAGGTAGAGCAGGTGTTCGCGCAGGGAGTGGTGGGGATCAGCGTGAGTCTTTTTGGGCATGAGGTCCTCCGCGGGATTGGATTCAGGCGAGGGTGAAGAAGATGCGAAAGTCCGAGGCCGAATTGGATTCGGAGGGTGAGGAGTGGGATGCGAAAATCCCCACCCAACGAAAACCGCGTTGGGTTGGGGCACCCTCTGCGAATAGGGTGGAACCGGCGGTCACCGGGCTGCGCCCGGGGACGGACGAATGCGTCCGTCCCTACATGGTTATTGGTGTTGCGGGGTGTAGGAGGCCGGGGTTGGAGTTGGATGCTCGTCGGCGCTGCCGATGGCTTCGCCCGAGAGGATCAGCTCTACGCGGCGGTTTTGCTGGCGGCCTTCGGGGGTGTCGTTCGACGCGATGGGCTGCGTTTTGCCGAAGCCGCGAGATTCTACGGATGCGGACTGGATTCCCTGCTGGATGAAATATTGGCGGACGGATTCGGCGCGCTGCTCGGAGAGGCTCTGGTTGTAGTCGTCGCCGCCTACGCTGTCGGTGTGTCCTTCGATCGCTACGTGCAGGCTGGGATACGCGAGGATGATGCCGGAAACTTTGGCCAGGCGTTCACGCGCTCCGGGGAGAAGCTCGAAACTGCCGCTGCGGAAAAGAACGTCGGACATGTTGGCGATCAGTCCGCGGGCGGAGTCGCGCGTGGCCAGGATCGAGTTGAGCTGCTGCAGTAAGCGCGCGCGGAGCTCGGCTTTTTCCTGCTCGGCCTGCTGGCGCAGATTTTCCGATTGGGCGGCGGCGGCTTTGGCTTTGTCGGTTTCGGCGGCGAGAACTTGTTGCTGGGCGATGGCTTCGGCTTTGGCCTTTTCCGCTTCTTCTTTTTGACGCGCGGCTTCCTGTGCGGCCGCGAGCGCTTCCGCCTTCGCCTTTTCCGCTTCAGCTTTGGCTTGTTCGGCCTGCACGCGTGCAGTTTCTGCATCGACGCGGCGCTTGGCTTCAGCGGCAGCATCGGCACGGGCCTGGGCTTCGCGGGCGGCGGCTGCGGCTTGCGCTTCAGCTTCCGCTTTTTGCTTCACTGCCATCAGGCGCGCTTCTTCGGCGGTTTCGGTGGCTTCTTTGGCGGCAGCCTCGACCGCGGCCCGGTTCTGCTTTTGGCGGTAGACGTCTTCGGCTTGCAGCAGTTGCTGGCCGGCCTTGGAGAGGATGGAACCGGCGTACTTGTCGGCTTCGGCGATGTGCGCGATGCGGACTGCGTTGCGCGCTTCGAAGAGCTCGAGCGGAGTCTTAGTGTCGATGCCGAAGATGGCGTCCTGAATATGTGTGTTAGTGGACGAGTAGGTGCCGCGGGTGACTAGCTCGTACTTGGCGTCGACGTTTTCGCCGGCTGCGCCGGTAGATGCGCTTTCGATCACGACCATGTTGCCGGGCTGCGTCACGGCGAAGTACGGCTCGGCGGTGACGATCAGGCCGAAGGTCTGCAGGTCGGTGAAGGCTTTCACGTGGGCGTTGCCGCTCTTGTCGAGCGTGAGTTCGCCGAGGTTGACGGGGCGTCCCTGCGGCGAGACGGCCCATAGAACGTAGGTCAGGTATTCGAGGCCGAACTTGGTGGCGTCTTCGAGGCCCTGGAACTTGGCGTCGATTTCAAAGTTGGTCTTCTTGGCTTCAACCTTGGCTTCGCCCGAGGCGCGCTGCAGCAGGTCTGTGCCGCGAAAGTCGACTTTGGCCGATCCGCCCTGCAGGCGGTAGTGCATGGCCTTGATGGTGCGCGAGACGGTGGGGGCCGACACCGCCGGCGTTGAGGTTGGGGCCGGGGCGGCCGTTTGGGTTTGCGCCGAAGCGACGGTCGCGGCGAGACAGAGGGCAAGAAACAGGTTTTTCACAGGTTCTCGATCTGGGGGAGATTCAGAGATTTCTAATCGTTTCTATGGTGCGGGATGGCGAGGGGAATGGAAAGGATGGGAAAGGGATGGGACTTTAGTAATGCGGGTGTCGGCGTTGGTCATTTATCAGGTGAGTTCGTGGCACGAGTAGGGATCCTTCGACTCCGCATATCTTCGCGCTGCGCTCAGGATGACAGCGCTAAGAGAGGATCGCGCTAGGGGATGAGGGCAATGGAGCCTTTGGGGCCGACTACCAGCGCTCCGCCTTCGGGGAAGGGGCTGGCGGCGTTGAAGGCCAGGCCTAGCTTTTTGCTTCCGCTGATGCGGCGGGGATTGGAGGGTGGGCGGAAGTCGAAGATGAAGTCGTGTCCGACGAGGAAGATGCGCTGGGGCTGGGCGGGCTTGACGCGGATCCTCTTGCCTGATTTTTCTGCGCTGCGTTCGTCGTATTCCCGGCGGGCGGCAATTTGTTCGACATTTGAGTCATAGGCAGCGGACGAAAAATAAGCCTGGGGATGGATCGGGGAAAGCGTCCAGGTTTTGCCGCCGTCGTCGGTGAAAGCCAGGTTGGGGCCGTCCTGGTTGGGGTGCTTGTAGTCGCCGCCGGCGATGACGCCGTGGAGCGGGTCGCGGAAGGCGATGGAGAAGATGCCGGCGGAGTCGGGGCCGTGCAGGATGGGTGTGTCGAAAACCTGCCAGGTCTGGCCGTGGTCCGCGGAGTGGAAGACGCGGGCGGCGCGGCCTCCGGTGGCGAACCAGAGGTTGGGGTCGGGGGCCTCAGGGGCTGAAGCCCCTTCGTTTTCTCGTGGCTCTCGCGGCGCTGAAGCGCCGCTCTTCCACGGTACTCCCGGCGCCGGAGTGAGCGCGGGAGGAACGCTCTCTGACGACGGCGCCGGTTCTGGCAGGGGTGAGGCATTGGTGGCACCGACAGAAAGCAGGTTCCTCACCGGTCTTTCAGACCGGTTCGGAATGACATCACTGTCTGGGGAGTTTGAGGAGGCGGTTGACTCCGCTGCAATCATGACGCGACGCAGGATGGCTATGCAGGTGTTGCTCGCGGCGAAGGCGCCTTCGCCATCAATTGCGGGCGGAAGTTGCGAAGGAGGGATTGCGTGCCAAGTTTGGCCGTCCTCGGTTAGAAGGAGTTCGAACTTCAGCTTGCCGGAATCGTCGGGGATGGGATCGCCGACAACGATGCCGTGGGTCGGGTCCCAGAAAACCATGGAGTCGAAGAAGGCTTTCGGGTTGGCTGGGGAGAATTGTAGTTGCCAGTGCTGGCCGGCGTCGGCGGTGTGGTAGATGCGCGACTTGTTGCCGGGACCGATGGACATGAGGAAGGCTTCGTCGGCGGAGAAGGCGGCGACGGCGCGGAAGTCGAGCGCTTCGGCGGCGGGGACCTGTGCTGGCGTCCAGGTACGGCCGCCGTCGACGGTGCGGAGGTAGGTACCGTGCGTGCCGCTGGCCCATGCGATCTGGCGAGAGACGGCGCTGACTCCGCGAAGGTCTTCGCTTGTGTGCGAGAGCTGGACGCGCGGGCCGGATTGGGCTAGGGCGGTCGCGGAGAGCAGGAGAACGAACAACGAGCGCATGCGGGAATTGTCGCAGAAAAGCGGGGCGCGATGATCGGGGATTCAGTGGCGGTAGGAGAAAAGCAGGTTCCTCACCGCCGCTTCGCGCGGGTTCGGAATGACAGGGATGTTTGGGCGGGGCTTCGGGATCAGAAGGCAGGCATGGGATCGGGACGAGAAGAGGCCGTCGAGCTTCGCTCGACGTGGACGGACGAATGCGTCCGTCCCTACACGAGCAAGAGACCCTTCGCAAAAAGACGCTCAGGGTGACACCTGCGGGCTCCCGCTTCGCTCACGCCCGCAAAACGGTGTTACTTTGCGGTGAAGTCAGCGAAGGAGGCGGTTTTGCCGATATAGATGCGGATGGTGCAACGTGGGCCGACGTGGGCGAAGGCGACTTCTAGCGTGTCGGTGGGTTGCGCAACTTGCGCGGTCTCCATGGGGGCGCGGGCGATGTCTTGCTTTTCGTCGTAGGCGGCGCCGGGAGTGACGTTCTTGTTGACCACCAAAGTCCAGTGATCGCGAGCTGGGATGGGATAGACGCTGTAGGCGCCGATGGGAATCGATGATGTGCCAAGCGAGAGTGGAGCGTCGGTGAACAGAGTCATGGGCGTTCCGCCCGGGGTCCAGGGCTTGCCGTTGGAGATTTTTTCTTTGCTGGTGGAGACTGGCATGTAGCGCATGTACACCTGGCGTCCGTCGTCGAGATTGCAGGTGGTTTGTGAGGTGGCGCCGCCGGAGGACTGCGCGGCCAGGCCGGGAGCTAACAATAACGATAGAAGTACAGCTCTCCAGACGAGAGGGGCAGACATGGGAAAGCCTCCGGTGCAGCAGTGTAGCGCTGGAGGGCGGTAAGGGAAAGTGATTTTGCAGAAATGGGAATGGGTACGACCGAAAACAGGGCAGAATCAGTGTCGTTCGGCACTGGCCTTCAGTGACGTTTAACGGGCTGGGAGCGGTTGCTACCGTCTTGAGCAGGTACTGGCGCATCAGGTACCGGCGAGGACGGGTCCATGAGTAAGGGAAAACTACGAATACTTTACAGCGAAGGCGACATTGAGGCGCTGAAAGATCTGACTGCGGCGCTGGAAAAGGCGGGGCACGGCGTGCAGCAGACGGTTGGACGAAAAAGCGTTGAAGAAGCGATCAAAACAAGCTCTTTCGACCTGGTGGTGCTGGGGCCAACGTTGAGCCGGAACGACCGGCATCATCTGCCGTACATGGTGAAGAAGGCCAGCGCCGAGACCAAGGTTTTGGTGATGCACGCGGATGGGAGCCGACATCCGTATGTGGATGCGTGCACCGATACCGGGGCGAGCCTGGAGTCGGTGTTGAAGGGCATCGAGAGCATGAACGTTGGCGGAGCGGCCAAGGCTGCAGGAGCGGCGGCGGGAAAGTAGCAGTTCTCAGTTCTCGGTTCTCGGTTCTCAGTTTTGGAGCGGCGGCCTGTCGGCCGCCGTTTTTCTTTTGCTGGCTGTGAGCCACGTTGGGTACGAATCAGGATGGTTATGCGGTGGGAGACAGGGCAAATCCACGCGCGCTTCACAGTTTGTGGAAGCGCCAACGGCAAGGAAAGTGGGAATCCGCGTCAGTCACGGCGATTAGAAGCCTCCTCGGGATAGGATCGTGGGATCCCGCCCTTGACAAAAGGGCGTCTAGGATGGGGCCCGGCCGGTCACTTCGTCTCTTTACCGGAACGTTTTAGCAATTTCTTCATTCGCGTCAAGACGGCTGACCATGTGTGCCATAGGCTTACTAGGCAAACAGTAACGAATACCAGGCCAAAGAAACCTGCGGGAATAAAGGCCCACCACCCGATATACCTAGCGGCAAATCGGCCACAGAGAACACTAATCAGAAGTGCTAGTGTGACAACTAATAGCTCAATTAGCGACATTTCAATGGCCGCATAATTTACGTCCAAACCAGGCCGCCGTCGTTGTACTCGCGGCACCAGCCAGTCCCTACGGAAGCACGCGCGGCGCGGGCTTGCCCGCGGCCGGCTTGTAGTCCTTAGGGTAGACGACTAGGCAGCGGCGCATGCCTTCGCCTTCGCTTTCGGTGTGGAGATCGGCTTGGTCGCGCAGGGCTAGGTGAACGATGCGGCGCTCGCGCGAAGACATGGGATTGAAATGGTAGGGAGTTCCGGTGCGGCGGACGGTTTCGGCGGCGACGTTGGCGGCGGCGCGCAGCTCCTGAATGCGCAGGGAGCGGTGATTCTGACAGTCGAAACAGATTTTCTCGTGCTCGCCCGAAGGCAGGCGAAGCATTTCGAGCGCGAGCAATTCGAGGGCGCGCAGAAGTTCTCCGCCACGATCCAGCAACATGCCGGAGTCGGGTCCGGCGAAGTCGACCAGGATTTCCGGTTTTTCCCAATCGCGATTCTCCGGCAAAGGCGGGTCGACGACAATGCGGTATTTGAGGCGGAGTCCGCCGTGATTGACGACGGCCTGCAGGAATTCGTTGATCTTGTTGGCGGCGGCGGGTTTGTCGGGAATTGGCATGAATTCAGCTCTCAGCTTTCGGCTCTCGGGTTGGCCAAATGTTGGGTTCCAGCGCGATGCGGATCCGTTGTTTTGGGACGCTTATAAGGGTCCTCAGGGGCTAAAGCCCGCTCTTGTGATCGCCTGCAACGCGGCGCTGAAGCGCCGCTCTTCCACGTCACTTCATCATCCACTTCGTCGAGCTGAGAGCTCATCGCGAGGAGCTGACAGCTTACTTGTCTTTCTTCCGGGCGCGCTTGGCCATCATCTCGCGCATTTCACGGCCGAGTTTGGTGCGGTTCATGATGGCTTGCTGCGCGATCGAAATCAAATTGCTTTCCGCGTAATACAGGTTCAGGCCTGCGGCCAGGCGGAAGAAGATGAAGCCCATCATGAGGGGCATCATCACTGTCAGCATTCGTTGCTGCGCGGGGTCCATGCCGGGCTGGGGAGTCATCCGCTGGGTGAGCAGCATGCTCCCGATCATAAAAATCGGCAGGACGAAGAAGGGATCGGCCGCCGACAGATCATGAATCCACAGCCAGTGCGCGTGGCGCAAGTCGAGCGCGACGCCGAGCATCCGGTAGTAGGCGATGAGGAACGGGAACTGGATGAGCATGGGCAGGCAGCCGCCGACCGGGTTTACGTTTTCTTTCTTGTAGAGGGCGCTGATCTCCTCGTTCATCCCGGCCTTGCGCGGATCGCGCATGCTGTACTTCTTGTATTTGTCCTGGATCGATTTGATCTGGGGTTGGATGCGCTGCATCTTCAGCATGGACTTCATCTGCGTAATGCGCAGAGGCAGCAGCGCGAGTGTGATGATGAGCGTCTGGATGACGATGGCCCATCCCCAGTTGGCGACGACGTGGCGATAGGTCCACTTCAGCCAGAGGAAGAGCGGCTTGGCAATGAGGCCCCACCAGCCGAAATCGACCAGGCCGTTGAGATCGTTGTCGGCGCCCGAGACGCCGGGGACGGGAATCTTCTGCAGGACTTCGAGTTCTTTCGGTCCGACGAAGACGCGCTCGGAGGTGGATCCATGGAGGTTGCCGACTGCGGCGCCGATGACGTCTACATTGACCGTCTCTTTGGAGTCGGGTTTCTGCGGATCGCGTAGCACCGGGAATTGATGGTTCAGGGTAACCATGGACGCCGAGGCGGGATCGTCGGGAATGAAGACCGCGGCGAAATACTGGTCGGTGGGTCCGGCCCAATGGAAGGGACCAGGCAAGGTGGCGCCGCCGATCACCTGGACGCATTTCGAGAACAGAGAGAACCCGCATCGCGTGGGCAGGCGCTGAATATCTTTGTTGAACTGGTAGCCGATGAGCGCGCTGGCGTAGAAGGCGGGCGTAGTCTGATCGCCGAATCCAGCGGGCCAGGCGGGCAGCGCGGCGATGGAGTTGCCTTTGTAGGTGACTGACGATTCGATGCTGACGACGTAGCTCTGATCGAAGCGGAAGGTTTTTTGGACGGTGAGATCCTGGTCGGAGTATTCGAAGGTGACCGTGGCGGGAGTTTTCAGCGATCCCTGCTCGGACGCGACATAAAGCGCGGAGGTGAGCCGCGTGCGCATGGTCTCGTCATACGTCCAGAGAGAGAGCGGGTAGCCATATTTGGCGGCGGCTGCGGGATTGACGAGATCGAGGGGACCGTTTTGCGCGTCGTTGTTAAATTTTTTCAGAATCCAGGATTTAACCTGCGCGCCCCGGTTGGTGAACGTGATGCGGTAGAGATCGTTCTCGATGACGGTTTCGGTTTCGCTCGAGGCCTGCCGGGTGACAGCCGGGGCAGGAGTGGCAACGGGCGGAGGGTATTCAGCGGCAGGCTGCGTCTGAACAGGCTGTGTCTGGGAAGCCTGGGCCTGCTCGGGCTTCGCGGGTTGCGGGAAGTATTTCTTCAGCAACGGCTGAAACACCAGCATGACGACGAACGTCAGCAGGAAAATGAGCAGGAGCTTGCGTTCGCTGCCGGGTTCGAGTTGAGGGTTTTGATATTCGGCCAAAGTTAGGGGGTCCTCAAAACGGCGCCGTTCGTCGTTGGTCGTTTGTCGTTGGCGAGCACGGCGTTGGAACAATGTCGCTGCTTGACTACCGGGTCATATCCGCCGCGCGCGAAGGGATGGCAGCGCAGCAGGCGCGCCAGAGCCATCAATCCTCCACGCAAAACACCGTGACGCTCGATGGCTTCCATCGCGTATTCGGAGCAGGTCGGTACGTACCGGCAGGCGGCCGGGAACATCGGCGAGATGGCCCACTTGTAGGCTCGCAGCAACTGCATCACGACGAGTTTTGGGACGTTGGGCATTTTCTGAAGTAATTTGTGCCGTCCCTTGCGGGACTCGATCTTTGTCTCCTCACTCTTACCCGGCACTGCCGTGCCGGGCTACTGATTGCCGTCCCTGCGGGACTGCTGTGCTTAGCGCACGCTCGCGTCGTTCTTCTTCGGCAGCTCCGGGTCAGCCCTCTGGCCTAGCTTCTGCTCTATGACTACGAAGGCGCGGCGAACTTCGTTCAGCAGGGCCGCGAAGTCGGTGCTGAGCAGCGACTTCTTCGGATTGATGACCACGTCTGCGCTCACTGGCGACGAGGGCAGTGAAAGCCGAACCGCTTCGCGCAAGCGGCGCTTCATGCGATTGCGCTGCACTGCGCCTCCGAGAGCGCGGCCCACGGTAAATCCGACGCGAAGACCGGAGAGCGCGGGAGACTTCGCCTCGCGCCTGTCGGCTTCCGTTCGCGGCCAATAAAACACGGTCATGGACGCGGAGAAATGGCGCTTGCCGCGCTCGTAAACGCGTTCGAAGTCGGCGTGGCGCAATAAACGCGCGCTGCGCGGAAAGGCGGCCTTGCCAGCCCGCGGCTGGACGCTTCGATCCGGTTCTCGTTGGTTATGTTCAGAAGCAAGGGCGCTCACGGCGATTGGTTCGATTTAATCGATTGATCGATAAGCCTATGCGATGCGGGAACGCGGACAAGAGTGTCCGCGCCACACCAGCTACTCGCGGAAGCCTGGTTTTACAGAGACCCGCTTGCGCCCCTTGGCGCGGCGGCGGGAAAGAACCTTCTGGCCGCCCTGGGTCTTCATGCGCACGCGGAATCCGTGCTTCTTGGATCGCTTGCGCCGGTTGGGTTGGAAAGTACGCTTGGGCATGAAAAGTGCGCGCTCCTGATTCGTTCGACGGTGTTAGGGCAAACTGTAAGTATAAATGAGGGTGTGGATATGCGCCAAGGGGCGTGGGCTGGAGCAATGCCTTCGCGATGTTCTGGAATCGACCTGTCTTGCGTACGGGAAATCAAAATCCCCACCTTCCCGCACAGAACGCGGGAAGGGTGGGGCAACCAGCTGAACTGAGGATCGGCGTTGCTTAGCAGCTTCCGTTGACCGACTGCCCACACACCGTGCCGCTGATGGTGCAGCTGGTGAGGGAGTTTACGGTCGCCGTCACGTTGATCGAGCAGCTTCCGGAGGGGTTGGGACCGAAGGTGATGCCACCCTTCTCCATCAGCGTCACAGGAAACTGAATCGTGTTGCTCTGAAAGTTGAGCTGGGTGGAGACGGTTACGTTGGGATTTCCGTTGATCGTGAGGTTGTCGACCGAGCAATTTGTCGGGGTAACGGTGAGCATCGTGCTATCCGAGCCGGAACCATTCGTGAGAGTGAAGTCGAAATTGCCAGTTACTCCGATCGTTCCGCCACCGGGGCAGGCCGCGGTCGCGGAGACCGGGATGTTGCACATCTCGCTGGTTGGCGTTGACGCGCAATCCGGCATGGTGGTGTCGGGATGAATGTCTTTTACCGCAGCCGCCAGACTGCGATGCTCGGTAGACGAAACGGGAAAGTTTGTTGCCGCCGATTGCATGGCAGCGGCGACCGCTGCGCCGAATTCCTGGGAAACTGCCTGGGCCTGCGCTGGCGTCATCGTGTGGCTCATGCTGGAGCCGCCGCATCCCGCGCAAATAAGAACGAGCAGGGCGACAACTCCGGACGCGCAAAGGGCAACCAACTTTTTCAAACTCGACATACGGACCTCCAGAAATTATTTGGGACAGAGTGATTGCACGATCGGGACACGCTACCGCGAGTCTTGCGTCTTCAAAGAGTGGGTTGCAGCAGGGATGAAACGCCACTGAATAAGCGGAGAGTAGCACTGTTTATAGGGCGGGTCAACGAACTTTACCTTCATTTACGTGGCTACCATTGCACTTTCCCGTGCAGGCTCCCAAGAACCAGCCGAGCTTCGCTCGGCACGGCCGGGTCAAAGACCCGGCCCCACACCAACATTCCAGCGCAGTGCACGAATCGGTGTTGCGCGAATCTCCCTTGCACCGCGGGCGCGGCAGTTACCAGCGCGGCACTTGACACCGGGAGAGAATCGGAGTCTGAATAGTCGTTCGCGGAAAAATGCCAGCCGAAGATTTCCACACAACAAAAAAATTTGTGCTAGTATGCCGGACTGATCCAGCTTTCAATTTTTCTTTTTTACTTGGGCCAACGCGCACGGAAAGCGGGCGCAGTCCGCAGCAAAGTTAACGGTTTCCAGCTACCTCAGTACAACGGCAGTCTTATAACAGGCGCCCGCCAACCAGCCGCCCGGGTGCCGCGGTGAGCAATTCATATATGTCAGTTCCGAGCACAACTCTCTCCCCCAATCCGTGGGCGCGAATTCTGGACGCGCTGGAAAAGAAAATCAATCGCCACTCCTACGACACGTGGCTGAAGCCGACGCGCTACAGCCATACCAGCGGAGGAGTTCTTTTTGTGCGGGTGCCGACGGTGGAGTTCCGGCACGCGGGCGACAAATATGCGGACCTGATTCAGGAAGCGATCGACATTCTGGGCCTGGGTTTCAACGACGTGAAGTTCGTGACTCCCGAAGACGATCCGGCGGCGACGGCGGTGCGGCACGATGGCGGGCTTTCGGCTCCCGCGCCGGTTGCCGTGGCGGCAGCGCCGGCGCAGTCGCGGTTCGACTGGGATGGGGCAGCGCAGCTCAATCCGCGCTACACGTTCGACGCGTTCGTGATCGGCAGCGGCAATCAGTTTGCGCACGCCGCGTGTCAGGCCGTGGCCGAGCGGCCGTCGAAGGCATATAACCCTTTGTTCCTTTACGGCGGCGTCGGCATGGGCAAGACTCACCTCATGCAAGCCATTGGTCACGAGGTCAAGCGCCGCATGCCGCAGGCGGCCATCTGTTACGTATCGAGCGAGAAGTTCACCAACGACATGATCAACTCGCTGCGCTACGACAAGATGACCAGCTTCCGCGACAAGTTCCGCAACGTGGACGTGTTGCTGATCGATGACATTCAATTCCTGGCGCAGAAAGAGCGGACGCAGGAAGAGTTCTTCCATACCTTCAACGCGCTGCACGAGTCGATGAAGCAGATCGTGATTGCCAGCGACCGCTCGCCAAAGGAACTGGCTGAGATTGAGGACCGGCTGCGCAGCCGCTTCGAGTGGGGCTTGATCGCAGATATTCAGCCGCCCGATCTGGAGACGAAGGTTGCGATTCTGCAGAAGAAAGCCGAGCAGGAGAAAGTTACGCTGCCCACGGATGTGGCGCTGTACGTGGCGTCGAATATCCGGTCGAATGTGCGCGAACTGGAAGGCGCGCTGATCCGGCTGGTGGCGCACTCGTCGCTGATTGGCGCGGAGATTACGCTGCCCTACGCGCAGCAGGTGCTGAAGAACTTTATCGATTCGCAGGCGCGCAAGGTCACGATCGAATCGATTCAGAAGATGGTGGCGGAGCAGTTCGGGCTGCGCCTGGTGGAGATCAAGGCCAAGAACAATTCGCGAGCGATTGTGTATCCGCGGCAGATCGCGATGTATTTGGCGAAGCATCTGACGGAAGCGTCGCTGCCCGAGATCGGACGGCAGTTTGGCGGCAAGCATCACACCACGGTTCTGCATTCGGTCGAGAAAATTGAAGAGGTCCGCAAGAACGACAAAGATTTGAACAGGCTCATCAATAAACTGACTGAGCAATTGGGCGGGTGAATCGCGGCTGTGATTCGGATTTCCACGGTTCGATCCAGTTTCGTAGCGAGCCGGCTGTGAATGGGATGTGGAAGTTGTGCAAGGGTTGGGACGAATCGCGGAAGCGGTTAAGTTATAGGTGGGAGCCCGAAGAGTACGGGACCGATTTCCAACATGAGGGATGGGGCGGGAATCGACTGAGAACGGGCCGGTTGGGCGGGATTTCCACTTCTGCGAACCGCCTACTGTTACTGCTGGTTTTATAGGTTTTGCATTTGATATAAGGGTAACCATAGAAGTAGCACCGGAAGTAGCGAGCAGCGAGGGAGAAGCGTTTTATGCCGGTGGAGGCCGCGGTTGCTGTGGAGACGATGGAGATCACAGTCAGCAAGTTTGAGTTGCTGCGCGAACTGACTGCCACACAGGGAGTGGTCGAGCGCAAGACCACGATTCCAATTCTTTCGAATTATTTGTTTGAGGCGAGCGGGGACCGGCTGTCGTTGACGGCGACCGATCTCGACCTGAGCCTGCGCACTTCGTGCAGCGTGAAGGTGAAGAAAGAAGGGTCGTGCACGATTCCGGCGCGGAAACTGCATGACTATGTAAAGCTGCTGCCTGACGCCGACATCACGCTGAAGCTGCTGGAAAATCATTGGGTCAGCATTCGCTGCGGGCGGTCAAATACGAAGATGGTGGGGATGGCGAAGTCGAACTTCCCCAGCTTGCCGCCGTTTCCGACGGCGGGTGCGGTGACGATTCCGGCGCAGGTACTGCGCGGGTTGATCGCGCGCACGGGATTTGCGATTTCGAACGAAGAATCGCGCTACACCCTGAACGGCGCGCTGATGCTGCTGAAACCGGAGTCGATCACGATGGTGGCGACCGATGGGCATCGGCTGGCGCATTGTGAACGCAGCGGCGGAAAGTTTGACGGCGTTTCCGGCGAGATGAAGACTCTGGTGCCGAAAAAGGCGATGGACGAACTGAAGACACTGCTCGATTCGACCGATGCCGAGTCGGTGGAGTTTGCGAAAGATGAGTCGACGTTATTTTTCCGCATCGGGTCACGGCTGCTGACTTCGCGGCAACTGACCGGACAGTTCCCCAACTACGAGGCCGTGCTGCCCAAGGACAACAGCAAAGTGGTACCTCTGAATGCCGACGAATTGAATGCAGCGATACAGCGCGTGGCGCAGTTTGCGGATGAGCGCTCGCGGGCGGTGCGTCTGAAGCTGGAAAAAGGCGAGGTGAAGATTTCGGCGTCGTCCACGGAAGCGGGCGAATCGGAAGATTCGCTGGAGGTTGCCTACACGGGCGAGACGCTGACCATCGGCTTCAACGCGCAGTACCTGGTGGAATTCCTCAAGGCCGCGGGCACCAGCGAAGTGCGGCTGGAGTTGAAGGATTCGCAGTCGGCGGGGCAGTTGCGGCCGGCCGAGGGGGATGACTACAAGTACCGGTACATTGTGATGCCGATGCGGATTTGAGGACTCGCCATCCCGGGCGGCGGACGCGGGCTTTCGCCCGCATGTCTGCTCACAAACCTTGATTTCCTTTCAGGAGAGCGCAGTCCGTCCTCCATCTGCCTGTATGTCTACTGCCGCCTAGTTGCTTCAATCCCACTCTTGCTTTCCCCGGCGTTGTGCCTTACATTGGCGGCCACTTTGAAATTCGGGAGGGCGACGTTATGTTAGACGGATTCAAGAAGTTCATCCTGCGCGGCAATGTGGTGGACATGGCCGTGGGAGTGGTGATTGGCGCGGCGTTTGGCGGCGTGGTCACGGCTTTGACGAAAGACCTGTTAACGCCCTTCATCGCAGCGGTGGTGGGTAAGCCGGACTTTTCGTATCTCGGATTCACCGTTCGCGGCACGCCATTTCCGGTGGGCGACTTCGTCAACGCGGCCGTGTCATTTGTCCTGGTTGCCGCGGCGATTTACTTCTTCGTGGTGACGCCAGTGAACGCGCTGGTGGCGCGGATGAACCGTGGGGAGACGCCTCCTGATCCTACGACCAAGAAGTGCACCGAGTGCCTGAGCGAGATTCCCATCGAAGCGCGGCGGTGTGCGCATTGTGCGCAGCCGCAGTTGGGCCGGGCGGCGTGACAAAATCCCCACTTCTCCCAAAACCGGGGAGAAGTGGGGCACCCGACTATTGTTTGTGCTTTCCATGCAGACCGGGTTCCTTCGGTATCCGTTAACATGATGAGATGGAGTTTTGTCGAAGGCGCTGCTTCCCTCTCGTCGTAGCTCTATTTTTGCTGATCTTCGGCGCGGTTTCTGCCTTAGCACAATCCTCTTCGTCGTCTCACTCCGCACAAAAATCGCGATCCGCGGAGCATGGGGATGGTGCGCTTGATCCCGGCACCTTGAGCGGCGGTGTGTATCGCAACAATACGTTGGGACTTTTCTGCAAGATTCCGCCGGGATGGGTGCTGCGAACTGAGGAGATGAATGAGCGCGAGGAGGATGCCGATCCGCCCGCGGCGGACGAGAAATCTCAACCACAGAGAGCACAGGGGGGCACAGAGAGAAACGGGAAATCGGATGCCGGGCGCGTGCTGATGGCGGCGTTTTCGCGGCCTCCTGATGCGCATGGGGAAGAGATCAATTCTTCGATTCTGATTGCGGTGGAGAGTGTGGCTGCGTATCCCGGGTTGACGGATGCGGCGCAATATTTCGGGCCGCTCACGGAAGTGGCTAAGGCGCAGGGTTTTGTCGTGGATGAGGAGCCGTACGAGGTCGCCATCGGAGCGAAGACTTTGGTGCGGGGAGATTTTCACAAAGATGTGGGAACGCGCGTGATGCTGCAGTCGACGCTGGCTTGGCTGGCGAAGGGCTTTGCCGTGTCGATCACCGTGATCGGCGGGACGGACGATGAGGTCGAGGAGCTGGTGGATGGCGTGAGCTTTGGGGCGGCACCGGCAACGAAGAAGTAGCGACGCCGGTGGCGGATGAAGACCCAAGGTCCCTCGACTCCGCGTTGCTTCTGCTGTGCAGAAGCAACCCTGCGCTCGGGATGACAATGGTTAGTCGAGCGGTTCGGGATGGAGGCTTAGGTCTTTTTCGCCGGCGGCTTTTTTGGTGGCGTATTTGTTCATCCAGGCTTCCCAGCTTTTGCCGGCGGCGGTGTCGCGTCCGGTGAAAGCGAGGGCGGCGATGTCGGCGTAGGAGATGGAGATTTTCTCGTTCGAGTTTTTTGGGTAGAGGCGGACGATGGAGTCTCTTAGATTCGCGGCGGAGCGGCGGTCGAAAAGGTAGCCTTCGATTTTGGAGCCGTCTTTGCGGGTGATGGTGATGTCGCCCCGGTAGTCGAAGGCTTTTTCGAGAGCGGCGCGGATTTCGTCGTCGGTGGCGAGTGGGGGAATCCAGCCTTCGAGTTTCTCGTGGGCGGTGCCGGGAGCGACTTCGAGTGCGTCGGGGTTGAGGGCGTTCGCGTGCGGCGGCGTGGCCTGCGGGGATGCGTGGTCGATGTGGCCTGCTTCTTTGCCGGTCATGAATTCAGTGTAAATCTTTAACGCAGAGTGCGCAGAGTACGCGGAGGGATGTCAGGCTTCGTTCGTTTCCAGCTCCCCGTTCCCGGTAACTCTACGCGCCAGTTTCCTGCAGCGACGCAGCGGCTTCCGTCGGCGGAGCGATCTGGATCAGCGGATGCACCGGGGCTTGCGGCTCTTCGAGCATGCGCAGCGCGGCTTCGTCCTGATAGCGCGTGAAGAGCGTCGCTTTCACGGTAGCCAGGAATCCGCCGAACGAGCTGAACGTCGCGTTGACCGCCGAGGCTTCATAGCCGCTGTGCACCATGCAGTTCGCGCAGGCCGGATTGCCGGATTCGGTGCCGTAGTTGCTCCAGTTGGTGGTCGCCAGCAGCTCGGCAAACGTTTCGGCGTAGCCATCTTGCAGCAAGTAGCAGGGCTTCTGCCATCCGAAAACGTTGTAGGTGGGCATGCCCCAGGGCGTGCAGGGATAGGTGCGCTTACCCATTAGAAATTCGAGAAACAGCGGCGACAGGTTGAAGCGCCAGTTCTTTTTGCGGTTCGAGAGGATCGCGCGGAACATGCGGCGGGTGCGTGCGCGGCCGAGAAAATGTTTCTGATCGGGAGCCTTGTCGTAGGAGTAGCCGGGCGAGAGCATCATGCCCTCGATGCCGAGGTCCATCATTTCGTCGAAGAAGGCGCGGACGGATTTGGGGTTGGCGCCGTCGAATAGTGTTGTGTTGGTGGTGACGCGGAAGCCGCGCTTGACGGCCTCTTTCACGCCCTCCACGGCGAGATCGTATCCGCCTTCGCGGCAGACGGCTAGGTCGTGCTCTTCACGCTGGCCGTCGAGGTGCACGCTGAAGGTTAGGTATTTGCTGGGCTTGAACTGATCGATTTTTTCTTTCAGCAGCAGCGCGTTGGTGCAGAGATAAATATATTTCTTGCGGGCAACCAGGCCTTCGACAATCTTGTCGATCTGCGGATGCATCAGCGGTTCGCCGCCGGGGATCGACACCATGGGGGCGCCGCACTCGTCGACGGCGCGGAAACATTCTTCCGGGGTAAGATCCTTCTTCAAAATGTGGGCGGGGTATTGGATCTTGCCGCATCCGGCGCAGGCCAGGTTGCAGCGGAACAGCGGCTCCAGCATGAGCACGAGCGGGTACTGCTTGCGGCCGGCGAGCTTCTGGCCCAGCACGTAGGACGTCACCGTCCACATTTGTGAGACTGGAACTGGCATTACTAGTCGGTAACCTTTCCATCGATTGTATCAGGATCGTGTGGCGAACTTCGAACGCCCGATCTGGTCGATAGTGTCTGAAATCAATAACCACGAAGGCCACGAACGGCGCGCCCTCAGCGCTACGGATCTTGACGACAAAAATCGCTTTCCCACGAAATCCGCATATGTGTGGACGAACTGCTCCGTCGCAGCGATAATGCTTACCGTCAACGAAACAGAACGAAAGGAGACACAATGAATCGTAGATCGTTTTTGAAATACTCAAAGCTGGCGGGACTGGCAGCGGGCGTGTCTTCTGTCAACGGATTTGCCTTGAGCGGCGTGGAAAAAACCGAATCATCGAAGGGTGCTGCGCAACATCCGACCGATGCGTCAGCGAAGGCGTCTTCGCCCGACACGATTCTGCTCAAAGACTACCGCCCGGTGTCGATCTACAAAATTCCTGTCACGCAGGTGGACAAGGCGAAGTTCCCCATCATCGACATGCACTCGCATCCGTATGCGAAGACGGATGCGCAGATCGAGGAATGGGTGCGCAGCATGGACGAGGTCGGCGTGGAGAAGACGACCATTCTGACCATGGCGACCGGGGCGGAGTTAGACAAGATTTATAAGCAGTACTCGAAGTATCCGCAGCAGTTCGAGATGTGGTGCGGGTTCGATTTCACGGGCTATAACAAGCCGGGATTCGGGCCGGCGGCGATCAAGGAATTGGAACGCTGCCACGCGGCTGGGGCACGCGGCGTGGGCGAGATTCACGATAAGGGGAAAGGGCTGCGGTCGGGGAAGTCGAATGCCGAAGGAATGCACCCGGATGATCCGCGAATGGATGCGCTTTGGGAACGATGCGGCGAGCTGGGCATGCCGATCAGCCTGCATGTGGCCGATCCGATCTGGATGTACCAGAAGATGGACAAGACGAACGACGGCATGATGAACGCTTACAACTGGCGGCTCGACAATCAGCCGAACATTGTCGATTTATCGGGCATGATCGATATATTGGAGCGTACGGTCGCGAAGCACCGCAAGACGACGTTTATCGCCTGCCACTTCGCCAATCTCGACTATGACCTGGCGCGGCTGGGTGAGGTGTTCGAGCGGAATCCGAATTTGTACGCCGACATTTCAGCGCGCTATGCGGAAACTGGACCGATTCCGCGCTTCGCGACGCACTTTTATGAGAAGTATGCTGACCGACTGGTTTACGGGACGGACATGGGCATGGACAAGTCGATGTATCGCGTGACGTTTCGCATCCTGGAGTCGCTGGATGAGCATTTTTATGAGATCGATCAGTTTGACTATCACTGGGCGCTGAATGGGTTTGGGCTGAGCGACGAGGTACTGAAGAAGGTCTATCGGGAAAACGCGCAGAAGTTGCGGGCGGCGCAGAACGGATAGCGTTCGTTATCAAAGCAGGGGCGCTACTGAAGGAGCACAAAGGACCCGTCGAGCTGCGCTCGACTGGACGGACGAATGCGTCCGTCCCTACACGGACATGGGGATCAATCGACAAGGCAGATTGTACCGCCTACAATTCTGACCATGGGCAGCCTGGGGCAGCCAACTCCGGTCGCTGAAGAACGTGATTCCAGCCGGCTGATTATTTCCATCGCCGTGGCCGCGGTGATCGGGATCATCCTCGCGGTGGCGTTTCTGCTGCGCGAGCCGCCCAAGGCGGCTAAGGGACCGCCTTCGTACGCACCGAACCTTAAACTTTCCGACTTCAAGATGAGCGCGGCCGAGAACTTCATCGGAGCGACTGTCAGTTACTTCGACGGTACGATTACCAATGCCGGCGGCAAGACCGTGACCCACGCCGTGGTGGAAGTCATATTCAAAGATGAACTTGGGCAAATCGTGGGGCAGGAAGAAGTGCCGTTGCGCGTGGTGAAGACTAATGTTCCTTATCAAGACGCTGTCGATCTCGCGGCATCGCCCCTTGCGCCCGGGCAGTCGCAAGCCTTTCGTCTGACGTTCGAGGGCATCTCGGCGCAGTGGAACCGGCAGTATCCCGAGATTCGGGTGACGGATGTGACGGCGAAGTAAGGCAGGCGATCACTGAATCTTTGTACATCTTCTGATGTCTTCCACGCAGTCTTCGACAAAAGGGCCGAGAGCAGGATCGTCTGCCAGTTTATAGATCGCAGGCAGAACTATTTCGACGTCGATGTTTCCGCGGAATGTTGCAACTTCGCCAAGGGCAATGAGTGCGCCGGACCGAACCAGTAGCGACCGGTGGCTCAGAAGCTTTAGAAGCTCTCCCTGAGTCCAACGCCAATCTGGTTCGTGCTGCGCGGCACTGTACATAGCGTCGCAAATTGCGTTCTCATCTTCGCTTGCGAACATTTTTTCGAGTTCCTGCCTTGGCCGCGGCTCGATCTCGACATACTTGAGCTTCCCTTCCACCCGTCTATGCCTCCATTCGAAATCCGTTCCAGTAGAATGCTTTTCATGTCTGAGAGCAAGCCATTTCGGCTGACGGAGTCGGTGAAAGCTGCGGGTTGAGCGAGCAAGCTGAGTCCGGCGGCGCTGGACACGGTGCTTGGGAAATTAGCCCGGCAACATGACCCGAACGTTCTGGTCGGCTTCGATCACGCCGACGACGCGGGCGTGTATCAAATCGCGCCTGACCAGGCGCTGGTGCAGACGGTGGATTTTTTCACGCCGGTTGTGGACGATCCCTACAGCTTCGGGCAGATCGCGGCGACCAATTCTTTGAGCGACGTTTATGCCATGGGTGGAAAGCCGCTGACTTCGCTCGCGCTGGTGTGTTTCCCCGATAAAGCTGATCTGGAGATTCTGGAGCGGATTCTTGCGGGCGGGCTGTCGAAGATGATCGAAGCTGAGTGCACCGTGATTGGCGGCCACAGCATTCGCGATGAGGAGACGAAGTTTGGGTACTCGGTAACGGGGGTGGTGCATCCGAAGAAAGTGCTGGCGAATGCTGGTGCGAAGCCGGGAGATGCGCTGCTGCTTACCAAGGCGCTGGGCACGGGCGTGATTTCGACGGCGATCAAGAAGGGAAAGGCCAAGCAAGCGTGGATTGACGCGGCCGTACGGTCGATGACCACGCTGAACAAGCGAGCGGCGGAGGTGATTACAACCGGCCATGTAGGGACGGCCGTCCTCGGCCGTCCGGCGGAGCGCAGCTCCGCAGGTTTTCGTGTGAGCGCGATGACTGACATCACTGGGTTCGGTTTGATCGGCCACGCGCGCGAAATGGCGCTGGCATCGAATGTATCGATGGAGATTTCAGCGGGACGAATTCCGCAACTGACGGGAGCGCTGGAGTGCATTCGCGGCGGGCATGTGCCTGGCGGGCTGAAGAACAACCGCGATTTTGCGGAGTGCATGGTGGAGTATGACGATGGCGTGCCGGAGGATGTGCGGGCGTTGTTGTTCGATCCGCAGACGGCAGGAGGGTTGCTGATTGCGACGCCGGAGGGAGAACGGCTGGGAGCCGCGCTCAACGATGCCGGGGTTAATGCGGTGCAGATTGGGGAAGTTGTGGCAGACGGGAAGTCGAGAATTCGGGTAGGTGCTTAGGAAATCCCCACCCTTCGACAGGCTCAGGGCAGGCTTTCTCCCAAAACCTGGGAGAAGTGGGGCACCCGACCATCTCACGTTGATGCGAGTTTTACTCGCCGTTAGTCAACTCCCAGATGCGAGCCAGGTGGTGGTCGTCGTGTTCGGCGACGAAGTATAGGTGATCGATGAGCCGCATCGGCGTCTTCAAACGCGGATGGAGCAACGTGCGACTGAACGCGTCGGCGTTGAGTTTGCCGGCTCGATCCACCAGCGCCCGCCGCGCTTTGCGGAAATGGGTAAGAATCTGATCCAGCGGGCGCGCGTTGTGGTTGGCGTTATGCGTCTTCTGATTTTTCAGGTCTGCGGCTGTGAGTTCGTTGCCGCCAGCCACAAAGTCTTCCACCCGGGCTGCCCAGAGCGGTTCCATGTCGAGCAGGTGTCCGGCGTGCTCCTGCGCCGACCACTTCTCGTCTTCTTTTTTCAGCAGAACTTGTTGTGGGCGGCCGCGCATGATCTCCTCCATGATCTCTTCCAACCGCGGGGGTGTCCCGCGCAAGCGCATGCAGACGTTCGGGTAGAGCGCTGCGGGAAATGAGAAATCAAATTTGCGTTCAAACCAGAGTGGGACTGAACTCATGCCGGCCTCCAAGGTCGATCGCCAATGCTTGGAGATGCGGGTGAGTCCTGAGATGACGCAAACTTTTCTGGGCGAAGCTGGTGTTGAGGGATGAGCATTCCGAGTACGTGATGGCGCTGGTGAATGGGTGAAGAGCGTCCAGCGGGGCTTAGCCCGGAACATCCGCCATACTTAACGCGGCGCTGAAGCGCCGCTCTTCCACGGTACCCTTGGAGTTAGGTGAGCTGACCGCAGCGGTAAACGGGCGGACGAGGCGTCCGCCCCTCCATGAATCACTACTGGATCAGCGTGCCGCCGTTGCCGCCATTCGGTTCTTCTTCAGGAGCGATGACGACTGCTGCGGCGACTTTGTCTCCGGGCTCCATGTGCAGCAGGCGGACGCCCTGGGCGTTGCGGCCGGATTCGCGGATGGTGGTCGAATCCATGCGAATGATTTTTCCGTAGTGGCTGATGAGCATGACTTGCGAATCTTCGTCGACCTGCGCGATGGCGACGACTTTGCCGACACGCTCGGTGGTTTTGAGATTGATTACGCCCTTGCCTCCGCGGTTGGTGAGGCGGTATTCGGCGGCGCCGGTGCGCTTGCCGAATCCGTTTTCGGTGACCGAGAGGATCAGGTCGCCTTTGAGGGCGGCGTCGATGGGCTCGGGTGTCTGACCCTCAGGGGCTGAAGCCCCTTCTTTTTGCGCTGCGGACGCGGCCCTTAAGGGCCGCTCTTCCACGGTGCCGCCAGCTTCTGGTGCGGGTTTCAGGGTTGTGGCCATACCGACGACGTAGTCTTTGTCTTCTAGATCGATTCCCCAGACACCGTAGGCGGCGCGGCCCATGGGGCGGACGTGGCTTTCGTCGAAGCGGACGGCCATACCTTCGTGCGAGGCGAGGAAGATGATTTGATTGCCGTCGGTGATACGGGCGGCGACGAGCTCGTCTCCCTGCTCGATGTTGATGGCGTTGATGCCGTTGGAGCGCACATGCATGTACTCGCGCAGCTCGGACTTCTTGACCAGACCGTTGCGGGTAGCGAAGAAGACGTATTTGTTCTCTTCTTCGAGATTGCGCACCGCGACCAGGGTCTTCAGCGTCTCGCCGGGCTGCAGGCCGACGAGGTTGCCGATGTGCTTGCCGCGTCCGGCGGCGCTGACGTCGGGAATTTCGTACACCTTGAGCCAGTAGACCCGGCCGGTGTTGGTGAAGATCAGAATGTAGGCGTGGGTCGAGACAATGAAGAGATGCTCGACGAAATCCTCGTCGCGCGTCTTCATGCCGGTGCGGCCCGTGCCTCCGCGGCGCTGCATGCGATAAGTGGAGATGGGCGTGCGCTTCAGGTAGCCAGAGTGGCTGACCGTGACGGCCACCTGCTCATCGGCGATGAGATCTTCGAGGACGATTTCGGCGGCTTCGTCTTCGATGCGCGTGCGGCGCTCGTCTCCGTACTGCTTTTTGACCTCTTCGAGTTCCTTGATGATGACGCCGCGCAGCTTCTTTTCCGAGGCAAGAATCGATTCGTATTCGGCGATATTGCCGCGGACCTCGGTCAGCTCCTTGGAGATTTCGTCGATCGAGAGCTTGGTCAGGCGGTGCAATTGCAGTTCGAGGATGGCATCGGCCTGCCTGGCGGTGAAGGGCTTTTCGGGGTCGAGCTTGGGAGCGCGGCCGGTCGTATTGACGTCGATCTTCTTGCCGCCGAAGTAAAGCACCAAATTCTCTCGAGCATCGGCGCGGTTGGCGCTGCCGCGGATGATGACGATCACGTTGTCGAGGTGATCGAGCGCGGTGAGGTAGCCTTCGAGAATGTGCTCGCGGTCTTTGGCCTTCTGCAGCAGGTAGGCGGTGCGGCGGCGGACGACGTCGACGCGGTGCTCGATGAAGTACTTGATGGCCTGGACCAGGCCCATTTCGCGCGGCTGCTGGTTCACAACCGCGAGCAGGATCATGGAGAAACCTTGCTGCATCTCCGTGTGCTTGAAGAGTTGATTAAGAACGATCTGCGCCTCGGCGCCGCGCTTCAGTTCAACGACAATCCGCATGCCGTCGCGATCGCTCTCGTCGCGTACGTCGGAGATGTCTTCGATCTCCTTATCGTTGACCAGCGCCGCAATGCGCTTGATCAGTACCGACTTGTTCACCTGATAAGGAATTTCGGTGACGATGATGGCCTCGCGGTCTTTCGTGAGGGTCTCGATGGCAGCTTTGGCGCGCATCATGAAGCGGCCGCGGCCCGTGCGGTAAGCCTCGAAGATTCCGGAGCGGCCGTGGATGATGCCGGCGGTCGGGAAATCGGGGCCCTGCACGAACTTCAGAATCTCCGCGAGCTGCGCGTTGGGATTGTTCACCAGCGTGATGGTGGCGTCGACGATCTCGGTGAGATTGTGCGGCGGAATTTTCGTAGCCATGCCGACGGCGATGCCGTCGGAGCCGTTGACCAGCAAGTTCGGAATGCGCGCGGGAAGAACGTCAGGCTCGACTTCGCTGCCATCGTAGTTGGGATGGAAGTCGACGGTTTCTTTGTCGAGATCTTCGAGCAGTGGAACTGAAACTTGTGCGAGCTTGGCTTCGGTGTAACGGTCGGCGGCGGGAGGGTCGCCATCGACGGAGCCAAAGTTTCCCTGGCCGAAGATCAGCGGATAGCGCATCGACCAATCCTGCGCGAGGCGGACGAGAGCGTCGTAGACGGCGAGGTTGCCGTGGGGATGATACTTGCCCATGACTTCGCCGACGATGCGGGCGCATTTGCGCGTGGCGCGGTTGGGCTGCAGGCCCATCTGCTGCATGGTGTAAAGAATGCGGCGATGGACGGGCTTGAGTCCGTCGCGGACGTCGGGCAGGGCGCGGCCGATGATCACCGACATGGAATAGTCGAGATACGACCGCTTCATCTCCTCTTCAATGTTGACCGGTTGAATGTTCAACGCGCCGGGGCCGTCGCCGCCGGGAGGAGGAGTGAGGGGAAGCTCAGGATTTTGATCGTCGGGCATGGTTGGCTTTTAGCTTTTAGCTCAGAACTTCTATTCCAGGCAACATTTGCTGAGGCGATAAACGCCACGTGCACGACGTAACTGATTGCATTTGCAGGATGTTATGTGCCTAGGAGCTGCATTTATTGTACCACGGCCGGAAGCTGAATTGCGTGGCGGGAGTGACGGAGTTGAGGCTGGTTTGCTTTGATTGCAGGGCCGGACTTGATAGCGGAATTACGAATTGTTAATTGCTTGTGCGGATGTTCAGTTTGGCCGGGCGGACGAATGCGTCCGCAGCTACGCGAGCGGGATTATGGCCTTGTGATCACTTCGTTGGGAGCGGAGGGTAAGCGGAAGGCTACACCGCGGGAACGGTTCACTGCAAAAGTTTGGGGCAGGTCTAGCGCGGTGAGCTCGATTTTCTTATTCCACGATCCGCCGGTGAAATAGTCGGCGCGGGCGTAGATGATGCCGTCCGCGATGCTGTAGTCGGTGATTTCTTCGCGATTGCCGTTGCGGAATACGAGGATCACCGCAGCGAGTTCGTGAGGCGGTTGATTGGTTGCGATGGCTGGGCGCGCCAGGGCCCGCGATGCTGGCCGCTGGTCGATCATCTCCGATCCCGCTGCTTCTTCACCGCTCACGCGAACATAGCGGTCGCCTTGCAATTCGATTAGGAGTGGCTCGGCGGGCGGAGTGACGGGCGCCAGTGCAGCGGCTTCTGGCTGCGCCTGCGCTGGGGCCTGCACCAATATGATGGGGGATTGTTGGCCGGCGGGATATCCCGCATCGTAGAACACTTCGGAGTAGAACGGGTATGCGAAGAGTGGCGGAACGAAAGCGGGCCGGGGATGGGGATTCGTCATCCTCGGAACGGCAACCCGTTGAGCGCTGAGCGATGGCACGCTTGCCAGGGATGCGACAGCCGCGAGCAGCGTGGTGAGTACGATCCTGCGCATGTCTAGTTGGCCTGCGGCGATGGCGGCAACTGGAAGCTGACACCTTGCTGGTCGTTCAGTTTCTCGGTGGCGTCGAGGTCGAGGTCGGCTAGCGTGATCTTGCGATGATGCCCGGGGGTCAGATCATAGAGCGTTGCGCCGACGATGGCGTAGTTCTCGACCTGGAGTTTCTGGCCGTCTTTGAATACCAGCATGGTTGGCTGCGGTGGCGCCTCGGGCGTGGGAGGATCGGCATCCGCGCTCTCGGTGGCGTGTGGCCTCGGGACATCCCTGACCGGCGGTACGTAAGAGTCGGCGCCGGATCCGCGACGATCGAAAACTGTTGGGCCGCCCTGGTAGTCGGGATCGTTGTCGTCCTCGGCGTCTGCGTCCGGGGCGTTCTGCGTGTCGTCCGCCGGGTAGGGCACGGCGTAGGCATAGGGATAGAAGCCCAGTGCCGGTATAGAGTCCTGATGACGATGGTGCATGTGCGCCGGGTTGCGGTGCGGAACCGAGGCGATGGGAACTGTTCCTGTGGGCGGCACGACCGGCCCCGTTCGCGGGATGACGACTACTCCGGGACTGGAATGTACCATCGCGGCGCCGGCAGCGTGGCCGCCGGTTCCGGTTGAAACCGAGGATGCGGAGGACGACGAACTTTGTGTGATTTGTGCTTGCGCGCGGGAGGCGAACCGCCCCGGGATGGCAATCACGGCAAACAGCGCGACCGAAGCTGGAATCGAGCGCCGCACGGAAATATGATACCGCAATCGACGAGTCATGGCGCACCTCTACGCTAGAACGCGCGCACTGGTTTAGATTGCAGGCAGGGCGTGCCGGATGCCCGAATTACGCCGCCATCCGGGGAATTGACAATGTCTGCATGTGCTTGAAATCAAGAATGCTGGCGGGCGCAGATTTATAATCGGCGGCAGGCGCGTTGCTTCGTTATCTTTAAAGTCTTTACAAAAATATATGAAATCTGTCATTCGCTTTGCGCTGCTGGGGCTGGTGCTGGTGATGGTCGCGATGATTTCAGCGCTCACCGCCATGCGCTTTGCCATTCATGGACAGGAGGTTGGCGTGCCGCAGCTGGTGGGGCTGGCCCCGGCGGATGCGGAGCGCGAAGTTTCGGCGCGCGGGCTGGAGATGTCGATCGAGCAGAAGTACTTCAGCCCGCAGATTGCCGAGGGGCGAATCATGTCGCAGCTGCCGCTGCCCGGCACCAAGGTGCGCCGCGGCTGGCAGGTACGAGTAGCCCAGAGCCTGGGGCGGACGCGGGTTGCGATTCCGGATGTGGCCGGGCAAAGCGAGCACGCGGCGGAGCTGAATATTCGGCGACGCGGGTTGGATATCGCGTCAATGGCAGAGATGGGAACGCCGGGGATTCCGGCCGATCAGGTGCTGGCGCAAAGTCCGCCGGCGAACGCGACGCAGGTGCTGGCGCCGAAGATCAGCTTGCTGGTTACAGCCGCTGCCGAACCGCAGGCGTTTGTGATGCCGAGTTTTGTGGGGCAGCCACTGGGCAGCGCGAGCCGCACGCTGCAGGATGCGGGATTCAGGTTGGGGAATGTGAGCGTGGCTGCAGTGCAGGCGGCGACGGATTCGAATTCGAATGCGCCTGACGCGAGTGGCTTTGAAACTGCACCAGCTGCGCCTCCAGCGCAGACCGCGCCAGCGCAAACACCTCCAGCGCAACCTTCGCCGGCCAGCATCATCGTTTCGCAGAGCCCGGGTCCGGGGCAAAAAGTGCTGGCGGGGGCGGCCGTGTCGTTTGAGGTGCGCTAGAAACAACTTCTTTCGCCGCGGATTTTCGCAGATAACGCGGATAAATCAAGTGTTAGATTCTCTCCAAGATTGCGGCGAAGAAGCCATCGGCGGGATGGTCGCCTGGGACCGTGCGCAGGTACGGGCCGCGCGTGAGTGAGGCAGGGTCGGGCCAGGTGAGTTCACCCGCAGGTTTTAGACGGTCAAGTTCAGAGCGACAGTCGAGCACGCGGACAGAATTGCTCTCAGTCAAGATTTGTTCGACGACCTCTTCGTTTTCTTCCTTTTCCAACGAACAAGTGGAATAGACCAGGCGTCCACCGGGTGCGAGAAGCTGCAAGGCGGAGTGGAGAATCGAGATCTGACGCTGCTGCAATTCTGCGAGATCCTCCGGTCGAAGCCGCCATTTGATTTCGGGATTGCGGGCGATCGTGCCGGTGCCGGTACAAGGGATGTCGGCGAGGATGCGGTCGAAGGCGTGATAAACCGGGAGGTGGCGGGCGTCTGAGACAACGATGTGAATGCGGGCAGCGGAGGGCTCGCGGACGCGCAGCAGCTTTTGCAGCAAGCGCGCACGATGGGGATACAGTTCGACTGCAGTGATCGTGGCGTTCGGGTTGCGGTCGGCGATCGCTAGTGTCTTTCCACCGGGCGCGGCGCAGCAGTCGAGGATGCGGAGACTCTCCTCCTGCGTCGAGCCCATGAGCGCGGCGACCAGCTGCGAGGCTTCGTCCTGAATGACGACTTTACCGGAACGGAATGCGTTTGTTTTTGTGACGTCTCCCGCTTGTACGCGGCGAGCCGAGGCGAGAATGCCTCCGGGAAGAAGAGAGATATTTTCCTGCAGGAGCTGATGTTCGGCCTCGGGATTGCGCAGGCGGATTGCGGTCACTGGGATCGATTGATCGTGCTCGCAGATGGCTTGGGCCGAAGCGTGTCCATATTGGCGCACCCAGCGATCTACGAGCCACGGCGGGTGGGCGAATTTGCGGGCCAGATCGTTAGCGGACGCGGATATGTCGCCTTGAGAAGCCACTGCAACTGGCGCGGTCACCGAGAGCTTGCGCAGCACCGCATTGACGAAGGGCGCGGCCGAGCGTTTGCGGGCGCGCTTCACCAGTTCCACGCTTTCGTGGAGGGCTGCGCGCTGCGGGATGCGATCGAGCCAGCGGAATTGGTAGAGAGCGAGGCGGAGGGCGATGAGAATTTCGAGGTCAAGTTTTGGCAGCGGTTGGGACGAGGCAGAGGCGATTTCTTCGTCGAGACGGGAGCGCCAGCGGAGGACGCCCATGACCAGTTCGGTTGTGAGCGCATGGTCGGCGGTCGAGAGGCTTTGATAGGCCGCGGAATGGAGCAATTCAGAGGCATAGGAGGATTCGCGCTCTACGCGGAGGAGGATGTCGTAAGCGGCGACGCGGGCCGGGGATACGGGCATGGGTTCGATTTTAGGCTTCGGATGAAAACCATTAACCACAGAGGGCACAGAGGGCACAGAGTTAGCCCAGTCTTTCGCCCGGATTCGGGCGATAGCCTTGGATGAAATCGTGCGCGGAGGAACGCTTCTTGCCTTCGAGTTGGAGTTCCAAGAGTTCGAGCGATGAATCCTGACCGCAGCCAACCAAGAGTTTGTCTCCTTGAATGCGCATCGCGGCAGCGGGAATCGCTTCGCCAGCAGTATGAGCTTTCAGGATTTGCAGATTCTTGTTACGGAATTTTGTGTAGGCTCCGGGCCAGGGTTGGAAGCCGCGAATGCGGTTGAAGATTTCGGCGGCGGGTCGAGAGAAATCTATCAGTCCGTCTTCTTTCTTGAGAATCGGCGCGAGGCTGGCTTGGGAGTTTTCTTGTGGCCGGGGCTGAATCGCTCCGCTTTCGAGTCCGCGCAGGGTTTCGACCATGAGATCGGCACCGATCGCGGCGAGGCGCGGAGCCAGGGTCTCGGCGGTATCGTCTGGAGCAATCGGGAGTTCCTGTTGGAGAAGAATATCGCCGGTGTCGAGGCCGGCGTCGATGCGCATGGTGGTTACGCCGGTTGCGGTTTCGCCGTTGGTGATGGCCCATTGAATGGGCGCCGCGCCGCGATATTTCGGCAGCAAGGACGCGTGCAGGTTGATGTTGCCGAAGCGAGGGAGATCGAGCATCCATTGCGGGATGAGGCGGCCATAGCCGACGACGATGATCGCGTCGGGATTGAGCGCGGTGAGTTGGGCGCGGAATTCGTCGTTGTTCTTGATGCGGTCGGGTTGAGTGATGGGAAGTTTCAGCTGGAGCGCCGACTCTTTCACTGGAGAAGCGACGAGTTCGAGGCCGCGTCCTTTGGGGCGGTCGGGTTGAGTCACGACGAGGGCGACTGGATAGCCGGTTTCCACCAACTTTTCCAGCGTAGGAACGGCGAAGCGCGGGGTGCCGCAGAAAATGAGACTCAGAGCCATGATCCGAGAATCATTTCACCACAGAGGCACGGAGACACGGAGAAAATCCTTTTTTTCTTTTTCTCGGTGACTCTGTGTCTCTGTGGTAGGAGGGTTCTTGCGGAGTCTACTTTTACCACTCTCCCGCTTTCATCATTTTGCGGATTTTGCGCTTGATCAGATCGCGTTTGAGCGCGCTCAGGTGGCTGATGTAGAGCTTGCCGTTCAGGTGATCGGTTTCGTGGAGCAGGGCGCGGGCCAGCAACTCCTCTCCGGTTTTTTCGAAGGTCTTGCCGTGAACGTCCTGGGCGCGCACCGTGACTTTGCTGGGCCGCGCCACGTTCTCGCGAAAATCGGGGATGCTGAGGCAGCCTTCGTTCTGGGTGTGCTTGCCCTCGGTGTGAATGATTTCGGGATTGATCAGCACGAGCTTGGCTTTGGTGTCTTCTTTGAACGTCACGTCGATTACCGCAATGCGGCGGCCGATGCCGATTTGGGGCGCGGCCAGGCCGACGCCGTGCGCGGCGTACATCGACTCGAACATGTCGTCGACCAGCTTCTGCAGTTCTTCGTCGAAGACCGTGACCGTTTCTGAGGGCTTCTCGAGAACGGGATTGCCGAACTTCACTATCGGATAGATCATGCGTTGAAGTTACTGATCAGTAGTTTTTCAGTTGCTCGCAGTAACCCTGAAAGTTTCTGAGAGTCTCGGTCATCGAGTCGCCACCGAATTTTTCCAGGGCGCAGCGCGCGAGCGTGAGCGCGACCATGGCTTCGGCGGCAACGCCTGCGGCCGGAACCACGCAGACGTCGGATCGTTCGTAGGCCGCCTTCACCGGCTCACGGGTCGCAAAGTCGACCGATTGCAGCGGACGGCGGAGGGTGGAAATCGGCTTGAGATATCCACGGACGCGAATTTCTTCGCCATTGGAAACGCCGCCTTCGATGCCTCCTGCGTTGTTGCGGGTGCGGGAGAATTCGGTGAAACCGTCTTTTGCCGTGTAGCCGATTTCGTCGTGAACGGTCGATCCGGCCGCGAAGGCGGCGGCGACTCCGGCGCCGATTTCGACTGCCTTCACCGCCTGCAGCGACATGACCGCGGCGGCAAGTTGCGCGTCGAGACGCTCGTCCCACTGCGCGTAGGTGCCGAGACCGGGCGGAACTTTGTGGGCGACGACTTCAAAGACTCCACCGAGCGAATCTCCGGTCTTGAGAACCTTGTCGACTTCTTCCTTCATGCGCGCTTCGGCATCAGAATCGGCACAGTTGAGAAGCACTTCTTCACGATTATGCAGGGCGCGGATTGTTTCCCAGGAAACTTGCTCGGCTACGGTCACGCTGCCCGTGGTTACGACGTGACTGAGAACTTCGATGCCAAGTTCATGCAGAAAGAGTTTGGCGATCGCGCCGATGGCGACCCGGGCCGCCGATTCGCGGGCGGAAGCGCGCTCCAGCACGTAGCGAGCTTCGGGAAAATTGTACTTCAGGGCTCCGGCGAGGTCGGCGTGGCCGGGGCGCGGAGATGCAACGCGCTTGTGTTTGGCGGCGTCGCCGACGGCCACCGGCAAGGATTCCTGCCAGTTCTTCCAATCCTTGTTCTCGAGCTGAACGGAGATCGGTGAGCCGATGGTTGTTCCCTGACGCACGCCGGAGAGAATGTGAGCGGTGTCGCGCTCAATTTTCATGCGGCCGCCGCGGCCGTATCCCTGCTGGCGGCGCCAAAGGTCGTGATCGAGAAAACTTTGATCGATTTTCAGCCCAGCGGGCATGCCGGAAAGGAAAGCCACCAAAGCTTCGCCATGCGATTCTCCGGCCGTGAAATAGCGCAACATAAACGGTCGATTGTACCTGATGCACTCCGCAAGGGGGATTAGGCCCTTTGGCGTGCAGACGCGGGTTAGTTCCAAAATCGGCACCGGACGCGGATTTTCACAGGTTGCAGGCCTGTCGCGCGGGTTACAATGTCGTAACTCTTAGCTATCCGTCTGGGTTCGGCAGAAGCGGTTCCGTCGAGCCTGCGCTGCGTCGCAAAATTCTCTGGCCCAACAAGGAGGGAACTGTGTGCCCCCACGCACAGATCCAGCCAGATGTGTCTGGCGTTCGAAAAATTCGCTGCATGGTCGTGCATGACCACACTCTGCTGCGGCAGGGGCTTCGGCGTTTGCTGGAAGATGAGCCGGACCTTGCCGTGGTCGCGGAAGCAGGAAATGCAGCCGAGGCGTTGCAGAAAGCCTGCGACCATTTTCCTGACGTCATAATCACAGACGCCCGCGTTTTCTCCATTGCAGCGGACCAGGTTGAACATCTCATTTTGCACGAGTCGCCGGAAAGCAGGGTTCTGTTTCTGACCCTGCAGGACGACGACTATTCCCTGGCGGAATCAGCCGATGACGCGAGCTGCGCCGTGCGGCGTACGTCGGCGGCAGAGCTGGTGGGAATGGTGCGGCGGGTGTTTTCCGGTGAGCACGGCACGGTGCGGGAAATGCCTCGACGCTGGCACGACGCGGACGATGAGCCGATTCCGCGAAAACGCATTTTGACTGCCCGTGAGCGCGAAGTGGTGAAACTGCTGGCCGAGGGCAGAACCGTGCGTTCAGTGGCCAGCGTTCTGGGCGTGAGCGCCAAGACCGTCGATGCGCACAAGTTCAACCTGATGCGCAAGCTGGGGATTCACAACAAGGCTGAGCTCGTGATGTGGGCCGTGCAGAAGAGAGTGGTCAAGCTGCCAGTGAACTCTTAGGAGTGGTTGGGCGCTGCCGTTGCATAACTCAGGACGGAAAGCGTGGCAAGGATGGGAGCAGGGTGTTTCCCACCTCTCCCAAAACCGGGGAGAAGTGGGGCACCCCAGCCCGTTCCATACCCGCGGGAATCCGCTTCCGCACCGTAAGGCCGGGCTAGCGCTTAATCTCAACCTGCTGGGTAATCTCAAACGTTACATCCGACTCCGCAGGAAGCACGATGTCCTTGTTTCCTGTGAAAGCCGCACCGCCTGCACCCGCGCCTCCGCCGGCCAGCATGCCGATGGCTGCGCCCTTCCCGCCGCCTGCGACGGCTCCGATGATTCCTCCCAGGGCCGCGCCTCCGCCAGACATGACCGCAGTACGCTTGCCCTTGCCCTTTGCCGAGAAGGCGCGCGCCGCGGACTGAACGGGAACGTCGGCCCCGCGGATATTGATCGAATCGAGCCTTACCTGCAGAACCGCGCCGCCAGCGAAGCGTCCCAGCGCCTTGGCGTCGGTGACGGTGCCGCTCACGTTTGCGCCGTTCGAGATGGCGACTTCATTGCCGACCATCACGTCTTTCGCCACGGTGCCGTTGAAGGTTTGGCCTGCCTGACTCAATTTCGATCCCAGCGCTGACCCGAGGCTCACAGTCACGCTGGTCCCCGCGGGAACGACCAGCGGCTCCCGCTTCTTCTCGCGGGCTTCCTTGTGCTCCTTTGCTTCCTTCCCGGATTCCTGTCCTGAATTGGCGGTTGTACCCTGAGCATCGGGATTGGTGGTGTTGTCCGTCGAAGGCTTGCTGGTGCATCCAAGCACGGACAGCGCGAGGTAAGAACTTAGGGTGAGTAAAACCAAGCGTGAACGCATAGGCACCTCCATTTGCTGACTGTAACTGAAGCGAAGGGTGGGAGCAATGGGAGAGAAGCCTGAGGATGAATCAGAAGTGTAGCGGCCAATCTCGCAGAAATTGCGTCCGCGAGAATAGTTGCACGTGCACGAAGATGGACTTCCGCGAGTTCGCGAGCTGACTACCGCTGGGGATCGATGCCGGGAAGAGTAGGCGTTGGCTCAGCATTGTCTTCGAGTTCGGTGGCGCGAGGAGCGGCGGATTCTTCTGGGGAAGTGGCTTTCTTGGGCGCCAGGAATTTCTCCGTGTTCAACAACGGCCGGCCTAAGGAAGAGTTGTAGCTGGTCCACGGGCTGTCGAGCGCGGCTTCGCGCTCGAAGTGGGCGCGCATGGCCTCCATCTTGGAGTCGAGGTCATCGAGATAGTGAAGCATGAGCGCTTCGGGAAACATGGGCAGCTTGGGCGATCCGAAGTCGTATTGGCCGTGGTGGCTGATGATGAGGTGCTCGACCAGCGTCTTGAGCTGGTCGGGAAATCCCGGAACCAGCACGAGTTTGGCCTGCAGCATTTCCAGTTCGATGATCATGTGGCCGAGGAGCTGGACTTTGGTGGAATAGGAAAACGAGCGGTTGTAGGTCAGCTCGTGAATCTTGCCGATGTCGTGCAGAAACGCACCGGTGAGAAGGAGGTCGCGATTGATCTGGGGATAGTTCTGGCAAATCAGATCGCAGGAGCGACACAAGGAAACGACGTGATCGAGCAAGCCGCCGATGTAGGCGTGATGCAGCGTCTTGGCCGCGGGGGCGTTGCGGTAGGCGGCGGCGATTTCAGGGTCATCCATGAACGCCTTTACTAGCGATTTGAGATGCGGATTCTGGATGGTTCCGACGAACGCGGCCAGCGTCTGCCAGAGCTGGTCGATGTCTTTGGTGGTTTTCGGAAGATAATCGTCGAACTCGATTTCGGATTCGCCCAGCTTGCGCAGTTTGTGGATCGTCAGCTGGAAACGCTGCTTGTATTTGTTGATGAGGCCTTTGACTTTGAGGAAGTCATCCTGCTCGAAGGCTTCGAGGACTTCTTCGACGTTGTCCCACATTTTGGCTTCGAGCTGGCCGCTGCGATCGCCGAGCGTCAGAGCGAGATAGGGTTCGCCGGTTTTCTTGGGCTTGATCTGTTTGGCCACCACGACGAAGGTGGAGGTGACGATTTTGTTCTCGTGGCGTGCACAGTCGCCGATGTAGAAATCCTTCATCTGCTGAGTGAAGTATAAAGCACGCGCGGTTCAGCGATACCAATGGACTGCGCTACGGGCGAAATTAGAGGACGCCCAGCTTCTTCTTTTTTTTCTTGAGCTTCTTGGCGTCGGCTTCTTTGGCGGTCGCCGTTTCTACCGGCTTGGTCTGGTTGGGGCTGGCGCCGGTATCCACGTAGCCGGGCTTGTAGTCGATAAAGGCTTCTTCGCGCAGCTTGGTGAGGTAGGCGCGCAGCGCCGGCTGCAGCTTCTGGTAGTACAGCGCGTCTTGAATCTTGGGCAGCGCGTCTTTGAACGCAGGAATGCCAGCCATTTGGTGGTCGACGACTTTTAGAATTACATATCCCTGTTTGGTGCGAATCACATCCGTGACCTCGCCGGCTTTCATGGCGAAGGTTTTGTCTTCCAGTTCCTTGGCGAGCTGGCCGCGCTTGAACATGCCGAGCGCGCCGCCATCGGCGGCGGATGGCCCGTCGGAAGACTTCTTGGCAATATCTTCGAAGCTGGCGCCGTCGCGAATCTGCTTGAGCAGATCGTTGGCTTTGGCCTCGGCTGCGCTGAGAGCAGCAGCTTCAGCGGCCTGCTGATCGGCCGGGGGGTTCTGAGCGGCAGGTGCGTTGGTGTCAGTTGCTGGCTGGGATGACGCCGGTGGCACAGGCGCTACGGGCTTGGGAGCAACCAGAATCTCGCTCAGGCGAATGGACTCCGGCTGCTCCATGTCATTCTTGTGCGCATCATAGAACACCTGCTCTTCGTCTTTGGTGATGCTGAGGTGGCCGCCGACTTCTTCTCCGATGACCTTCTGGGTGATGATCTGGTTCTTTTTGTTCTGCTTGAAATCCTCCCAGGAGATGCCCTGCTTTTTGGCT